>Ga0207035_1006_pt1 | contig 75947 bp, 60 predicted proteins | sample Alteio_BWMinCont_77_FD_153272 | JGI IMG/M metagenome (GOLD analysis project Ga0207035, IMG submission 153272) | Enriched cells from forest soil in Barre Woods Harvard Forest LTER site, Petersham, Massachusetts, United States -... | ecosystem: Environmental > Terrestrial > Soil > Temperate forest >... | reverse complement strand
AATACTAACGGTGGGTATTGTTACCACTCCGTTTGCATACGAAGGAAAGAAAAGAATTGCGCAGGCAGAAGAAGGTATCATGCTATTAAAAAATCATGTTGATACATTATTAGTTATTAGCAATGATAAACTGCGTCACCAGTTTGGTAATCTGAAAATGAAAGAAGCATTTTCAAAAGCAGATAATGTATTGGCAACTGCAGCAAAATGTATCACGGATGTTATTAGCAGTACCGGACAAATTAATGTTGACTTTGCAGATGTATGTACAGTAATGAGTAACGGTGGTGTTGCAATATTAGGCAGTGCAACTGCCGAAGGAGAGAACAGGGCACAACTGGCAATTGAAAATGCATTGAACTCTCCGTTATTAAATGATAATGATATCCGTGGTGCAAAATGGATATTAATTAATATTAATTCTGCCGAAGGCGAACATGAGTTTACAATGGATGAAGTAGAAGTGGTACAAAATTATTTATTAAGCCAGGCAGGAGAAGATACAGATGTGATAATGGGATTGGGTTACGATAATTCTTTAAATAGTAGTTTGGGCATTACATTAATAGCAACAGGCTTTGAACATAAAGATCCGTTCGCAAAAAAGCAAGATGTAAAAGAAGCAACAAAAGATGATAAGATAGTAATGACATTGGAAATGCCAAAGAAAGAAGAAAAGAAAAAGCAAACGCCAGTATTATTATTTGAAGAACAAACAGAACCCATAAAAGAAGAAATAATAGAAACTAAAAAAGAAGAAGTTGTTATTGAAAAACAAATAGAAGTAATAGCAGAAAAAAAAGAAGAAGATAATTTAATACTTACGTTAAGAGAAGCAACAGCGCCAATCAAAGAAGAAACAAAAGTAGAAGTACTAAGTAATATTACTGTGGATAAAACACCTGCAGCTCCGGTATTTTTTGAAATATCTTCGGCCGCAGATCAAATTCCAGTAATTCATTTTGATATTCCAACAACTCCGGCACCTGTTGAAAAAACTAAACCCGTTGAAAATGTAAAGAAAGAAAGTTCAATTGAAAATAATAAAGAAGCTAGCACACCTGCTTCGTCTGCAGGTGGATATTTGGTCAAGCCCTCCAACATTTATGTAGAAGAGCAACAACCGAATCCGAAATCCAAGACTGTGGAGGAACCAACGCCATTGCAGCTTACGTCAAAGGAAGACGAGCCGGAGATTGAGATGCAACTGGTGGTAAAAGAAAGATCCCATGAAGCGGCGGAGGAACAGCCAATGCAACAGACTCAGCCCATCTTGATGTCCAATGTTGAGGAACCTGCGATGCAGGACGAAACAGAGGAGCTTAGGCGCCGGGCTATAGAACGCATAGCGAAGCTGCGTAATTTGTCATTCAACATCAATGCAGCTGATCCGAACAATGAGTTTGAAACGGTACCTGCTTACCTCCGTCGCAATATGGAAATGCACAATCAAATCGCCGATGTAGAAAGCTTTTACAGCAACTACACCGTAAAGACAGACGAAAACAATCAAGCTGAAATAAGCACCATCAATACATTTCTGGACGGCAAGAAACCCGATTAAAAAATATTAACCCCGTCAGGGTTTTAAATCCTGACGGGGTTTTCTTTTAATTAAAATCGTTGTTTGTGTTTGGTAATTATAGGTTGTATGCCCCCTTCTCACGAAGGGGGTTTGTGTTTTTATAAATTTTATTTTGGAACGGACATTTGTTCTTTAATCATCATTGTTGTGTCACTCACTTGTACAGCTTATCTTTATTGAGTTTTAATTTTATACATTTATTATTATCATCAGTATTGACCACTTTTCTTCAACAAGTAAATTGAAATAAATAATGACAGAGTTAGAAGAACTTTACAACAAAATTTACTCGGATGTTGAGTCCAAAAATCCGAAAACGTTTATTGATATTTATGAAGCAAACAAAACACTAATAGAAAGCGCAGATACTTCAGTGGCAAACCCAGACCGAGACGGAATAATGCGACTGACTTCTGATTATGCTTTATTCCTATCACAATATGGAAGTTATAAAAAATCAATTCCATATCTTGACAAAGCCATACAACTTTTTAAAGACAGTTCTTTTGACGATTTAACGAAACTAACCATGTATGAAACTTTAGTTTGGACAAGAGGAGTTGAAAATTACAATCAAAAAAATTACAAAGCTGCGGCACAAGACTTTAAATATTTAGTTGACAACTACCCAGACAATGATAAATACAAAAATTGGCTGTCCGGAGCAAAGACAATTCAAACAAAAAAAAGGCTAAATTATATTTGGATGGCAGTATTTATTACAATTTTTATAGAGGCAATGACAAGTAGAAACAACCAGCCATTGTTAAAAAACTATTTGTTGTGCTTAGCCATCATCTTATTTACGATTGCCATCATAATAGAAATATTCATTTGGCTGACAAGGTATAGAATAAAACAAAAAAGATAGTTACAAAATACTTTTACCTTTTTGCCTTTGTTGGCATTCAATCTATCTAAAAGCCACTGTTGTTTCTCCCAACCAACAGCCGAAGCGTTAACCATTTTACTCTATATAATATAGTAGTGCCTTCGGTCAAATCTCATTGCGCTCGTCGACAACCTCATTGCGCTCATCCCGAACCTCATTGCGTTCACTCGGAACCCTATTGTGTTCACTCCGAACCTCATTGCGCTCGTCGGCAACCTCATTGCGTTCACCCCGAACCTCATTGCGCTCACTCGGAACCTTATTGCGTTCACCCCGAACTCCATTGCGCTCACCCCGAACCTCATTGTGCTCACTCCGAACCTCATTGCGCTCACTCGGAACCTCATTGTGCTCACCCCTAATAAAAAGTGCCTGCTATCAAAAATAAATGATGTGGGTATAAACTTAAAAAACTAAACTCATAAGGAAAATATAATTCTTCCATCTTCCAAAACATTGTTCTGATTGATTGGTTTTATATATGTAGTTGTACAGGTTTTAAAATTTACTAATATTTACTTTTCATAATTTAATCAAACTGATTTATAAATATTTAAAGCGTTTCGCTGTATTATGTTTGTTTTAAATATACATTTGTGGCGATTTTAAGTTTTTCTTTCAACCTATACAATACGCATTTACCAAATTTCTTTTAGTGTCAAATCATAATTTTAACAAAGTATCGGCAGCAGGTTTAATAGTTGCCCTGGGAATTATTTATGGTGATATCGGTACGTCACCACTTTACGTTTTTGATGAAATTGTAAGCGGCAAAGTGATCAGCGAACTTTTAATTGTTGGTTCATTAAGTTGTATCATCTGGACCCTTACATTGCAAACAACGATCAAATACGTTATCCTTACATTACAAGCAGATAACCGCGGTGAAGGCGGAATTTTTTCTTTGTATACATTGGTAAGGCGTCAACGGAAATGGTTAGTGTTGCCTGCAATGCTAGGCGGGGCTGCACTATTGGCCGATGGAATGATAACACCCCCTATTTCGGTTACATCTGCCATTGAGGGGTTAAGAATAAGACCGGCATTTAGTGACATTCATCAATTGACTATTATATATATTGTATTGGCAATTTTGGTGGTGCTTTTTTTTATGCAGCAATTTGGTACAGCATCTATTGGTAAATTATTTGGTCCAATGATGTTTGTTTGGTTTAGTATGTTGGCTGTTTTAGGCATCTCTCATGTTACTGATAATATGGAAATATTCAGAGCCTTTAATCCATATTATGCCATTAAATTATTGGTGCGCTATCCAAAAGGTTTTTGGTTATTGGGTTCTGTTTTTTTATGTACTACTGGTGCCGAGGCATTATATAGTGATCTTGGGCATTGTGGCCGTGGTAATATTCGCATCTCCTGGATATTTGTAAAAATCTGTTTGATATTAAATTATGTAGGACAAGGATCGTGGCTGCTTAAAAATCAGAGTGGTACTGTGTTTGTGTCAAAAACATTTTATAGTATAATGCCCGAGTGGTTTCAGTTGCCCGGTGTTATTATTTCAACAGCCGCAGCAATTATTGCCAGCCAGGCATTGATCAGCGGTTCATTTACGCTTATCAGTGAGTCTATCCGTTTGAACCTTTGGCCTAAGATGAAAATTAATTATCCAACAGAAGCAAGAGGTCAATTATTTATTCCAGGAATCAATACATTATTGTTTGTAGGTTGTTGTGGTATTGTATTGTATTTCCAAACTTCCAGTGCAATGGGTGCTGCTTATGGGTTGGCGATCACATTGTGTATGTTGGCTACTACTGTTTTGTTTTCGAACTATTTAATATCCCGTCGTGTAAAGCCCATATTTATTTATACATTTCTTTCAGTGTTTTTAACTATTGAACTTAGTTTTTTGATTGCCAACCTTGATAAATTTCCTCATGGTGGTTATGTAACATTGATAGTTGGAGGTTGCTTATTTGTAGTAATGTATGTATGGTATAGAGCTAGAAAAATTAAGAATCGTTATGTAGAGTTTGTGCGCATGAAGGAATATATTCCTAAAATAGAAGAATTAAGTAAAGATATTTCTGTTCCAAAATTTGCGACTCATTTAGTGTATCTGACAAGTGCTAATAATCCAAAAGAAATTGAACATAAAATTATTTATTCAATATTAAGTGGTAAACCAAAACGGGCTGATATATATTGGTTTGTTCATGTGCATACGCTGGATGATCCTTATACCTGCGAATATGTGGTGGAAAATATTGTACCGAATGACATCATTCGTGTGGAATTCAGGCTGGGTTTTAGGATGGCACCACGTTTAAACCTGATGTTTAAAAAAGTAGTGGAAGATATGGTATTAAATAAAGAAGTAAATGTTACCAGCCGCTACGACAGCCAGCAACGTAATAATGTTGTGGGAGATTTTCAATTTATAGTTTTGGAAAAATTCTTATCTCAGGATAATGAGCTTCCTTTTGTGGAGAGACTGATTATGAAAATATATTTCTGGATAAAAGAAATTTCTTTAAGTGAAGAAAAAGGTTTTGGATTATCACAATCAAATGTATCGGTAGAAAAATTTCCGTTGATCGTTGCTCCAGTAAGTAAACTAAAATTAAAGAGAGTTTATTTTGAGAACGTGGAATAAGGCTATCTAGAAAATTATTATAATTCTTTTAGCATTACTTTTTTTCTGCCAACTTCCAGTTGATAATTGACACCAACTTTTAGTGTATAGTTCTCTTTTTCATGGCTAACCGGAAAATTAAAACTCACTGGAAAGTTATATTCATTCACTATATCATTGATTACTTCATAAACTGTTTTGCCAAAAGGTCTTGTTGTATCTTTTGTATCTGTAAAGCCGCCAATGATAAGCCCGGAAAGGTTTTCCAGCTTTCCACTTCTTTTTAACTGATAAAACATTCTGTCAACATTATAAATATATTCACCGGTATCTTCTATAAATAAAATCTTGTTTTTTGTATTGATGTCCGATGGAGTTCCTATAACATTTGCAAGTAATGCAAGATTACCGCCAACCAATTCACCTTTAGCAATTCCTTGTTTATTGAATGGATGAATTGTAGTTTGATAAGATATTTTTTTACCTGTCAATGCTTTTTGCAATGATAGCACATATTCATTTTTAAAACCATCATTATTAAATGCCGCAGCCATTGGTGCATGTAATGATGCGATCTTTAATTTGCTGTTAAGATGGCAATGTAAAACGGTGATATCGCTAAAACCTATTACCCACTTAGGCTTTCGTTTAAATTGTTTAAAATCTATCTTGTCAATTATTCTTCCAACACCATAACCTCCACGTCCACATAAAATTGCTTTAATGCGGTCATCATCCAACATAGCCTGTAATTCATTCAATCTTTCTTCGTCCGTTCCACTAAAATAATTTTTAGAATTGTTGCCTAATGTTTTTCCAATCATTACTTCATAACCCCATTGTTGTAAAGTAGTAATACAGGTTTGTGCTTTTTCTTTTTCCATGTAACCGGCTGGACAAGTAATACCAATCGTATCGCCTTTCTTCAAATATGGTGGAATTATCATAATCTTATTTCAGTTAATGAACATTGTGTTGGGCTTACATTGAGTCTGTGAATTATTCCACACTTCAATGCAAAATTATCTTTTTGGTGCCCAACAGGAAAATCAAAACAAACAGGATAATTATAGTCAGTTACTTTTTCCAATACAATTTGTTCCAATGTTTTTCCAAACTCTTCACCAGGATCGTCTTGTTTTATTTTAAAGCCACCGATTATCAATCCTTTCAGTTTTGATAATTTATTGCTTCGTTTTAAACTCCAGAACATCCTGTCAATATTATACAAATATTCATCGGTGTCTTCTACAAATAATATTTTCCCATCTGTATTTATATCAGATACAGAACCAGCAAGGCTTTCAATAGTTCTCAAATTTCCACCAATTAATATTCCTTCTGATTTTCCTGTTATATTATTTGTATTTGGAGCGATGTTATAATTCATTTTTTCACCGATCAAACCTTTTCTGATAGATTCTATCGAATCAATTTGTATTGGTTCTGCTATATTCCAATCTGTCGGAAAGCTGTTACACATTTTAGAATGTAATGTGGCAATACTATAATTATGATTGATATGACAATGCAAAACAGTTACATCACTAAAGCCAATGATCCATTTTGGATGAAGAATAAATTTTGTAAAATTTATCTTATCAATAATTCTTACTAAACCATATCCACCTCTTGCACACATGATGGCTTTAATGTTTTTATCATCCAGCATTTGCTGAAAATCTTTCAATCGCTCATCATCTGTTCCGCCAAAAGTGAAATCTCTTTTACCAATTGTATCGCCAATCTTAACTTCAAAGCCCCATTCTTTTATTTTATTGATTGATGATTGTGTATCTTCCAATGTGATATAACCAGCCACACAACAGATCCCGATCACATCTCCTTTGTTTAAGTAAGGAGGGATTTTTGAAGGAATATCTGGCTCCTCAATAATATGCTTACCGAAAGCCATATCCGAAAACACTGCCCCTATTGGAATGATGGATGAAAGGAAATCTTTGCGTTTCATAAGTTGAATTTACTCAAATTTCGATATTGAATTGCGATTAGGTATTTTTGCAATGCTTTTATTTGAATAAAGGTATGCTGTACAAGTGAGTGACACAACGATGTTGAACGAAGAGATAAAGCTGATAACAAAAAATGACAAATCCTAAAAGATATTTAATTACTTCTGCGTTGCCGTATGCTAACGGGCTAAAGCATATCGGGCATTTGGCAGGAGCATACCTTCCTGCGGATACGTATGTGCGTTATCTGCGGGCACAAAAGAGAGATGTAGTGTACGTTTGTGGCAGCGATGAACATGGTGCTGCTATTACTATCCAGGCGATGAAAGAAAAAACAACGCCAAAAGCAATTGTAGATAAATATCATGCAATACTTAAAAGCAATATGGCTGACCTGGGTATTTCTTTTGATATCTATCATCGTACTTCTTCGCCGATACACCATGCAACAACACAGGAGTTTTTTACTGCGCTTAATGATAACCGTGAGTTGGAAGTAAAAGAAACAGAACAGTTTTATGATGAAGAAGCAAAAACATTTTTGGCAGATCGTTATATTGTTGGCACTTGCCCTGTTTGCGGAAATGAAAATGCTTATGGAGATCAGTGTGAAAGATGTGGGACTTCATTAAGTCCTGAGCAATTAATAAATCCAAAGAGTACATTAAGCGGCAATCCGCCAATAAAAAAATTAACCAAACATTGGTACTTACCTTTAAATAAGTATGAAGATTTTTTACGTGAATGGATATTGGAGAAACATAAAGACGATTGGAAGACGAATGTATTGGGTCAGTGTAAAAGCTGGCTGGATATGGGTTTAGAACCAAGAGCAGTAACAAGAGATTTGGATTGGGGAATTGAAGTGCCATTGCCCGAAGCTAAAGGAAAAGTTTTATATGTTTGGTTTGATGCACCGATTGGTTATATAAGTGCAACAAAACAATGGGCTTTAGATACTAATAAAGATTGGAAACCATATTGGAATGATAAGGATACCAAGTTGGTTCACTTTGTTGGGAAAGATAATATTGTTTTTCATTGTATTATTTTTCCGGTGATGTTGAAATTGCATGGAAATATTTTACCAGAAAATATACCTGCCAATGAGTTTATGAATTTGGAAGGAGATAAGATGAGCACGAGCCGTGGATGGAGTATTGAGATGGAAGATTATATCAATGATTTTGTGAAGAAAGAAAATGGTGGCGATATGTTGGTGGATTCTTTGCGTTATTATTTAACTACTATTGCTCCTGAAAATAAAGACAGCGAGTTTACATGGAAAGGATTTCAGGATGCTGTGAATGGAGAACTGGTAGCCATTTTCGGGAATTTTGTGAACAGGGCTTTTGTGCTGATGCATAAATTATGCAAGAGCAAAGTTCCGCCATTACATGCTGATGTATTGGATGAAAAAGATAAACAACTTTTTTCAGAGATCCAGCATTCAAAAATAAAAATTGAAACACTAATTGAGCAATATTGTTTTCGGGATGCATTGTATGAAGTGATCGATCTGGCAAGAAAGGGAAATAAATACATGCAGGAAAAAGAACCGTGGATAGTTGCTAAAACAACTACCGCCGACGGACAACCGACAACCGATGCTCAGAAATTAATTGATAACTGTTTACATATTTGTTTACAACTTACGGCGAACCTTGCCATATTCATCAATCCATTTTTGCCATTTACTGCAAAGAAATTAATGCACATGATGAAAGTGGTTGATAAAATGCTTGAATGGGAAAATGGAGGAAAAGCGAAATTGCTAAGTGTTGGTTATTCTTTAAGGGAACCAACATTGCTATTCAGAAAAATTGAAGATGCAGAAGTGGCAGAACAAATTGAAAAGCTAAAAATAAAAAGTAAAAAAATGGAAGAGAATAAAGTGACTACCGATAACGGACAACCGACAACCGAAGTAAAAAAACCAGAAATCCAATATGATGATTTTGCTAAGCTTGATTTGAAAGTAGGCACCATTCTCTCTGCAGAGAAAGTTGCAAAAGCGAATAAGTTATTAAAGCTGGAAGTAGATTTGGGTTTTGAAAAAAGAATAGTTGTAAGCGGCATTGCATTGCATTATAAACCGGAAGATATAATTGGAAAACAGGTGGTGCTTGTTGTAAACCTTGCCCCAAGAAAAATGAAAGGAATTGAAAGTAACGGAATGATATTAATGGCTGAAGATAAAGCAGGGAAGCTGCATTTCGTTAGTCCATCAACTATTATTGATGCCGGAAGTGGAGTTAGTTAATGGACAATTGACAATTTTTTCTTTGAATTTTCATTGCTATTTGTTAATCAAATTATTGGAGAATAGTGGTATGCCGTTGAAGAGAGTGACACAACGATGATGAGTAGATGCATAAGTGCTGGTCACAAAAAAATTATATAAGCATTGTTATGGCTTTATAACCGAGGAATAGGCCGAATAAACATAATATTAATCCTAACACCCTGATCAACCCATTTATAGTATTGATATTTACCCGGTGCCTGTTTTTTGATAACACAAATGCTAAATAAAAAAACCAGATGATGCTGCCAAGCGCAAGGAAAAGTGCATACGAAGCACTTAAGAACAACGAAAAATGCTTTGGCAACTTTGATAACTCTTCTGATGTAGGTTGATGCTTTATTAGTTTTACTGAATCTAACCGTAAATAAGAAAGTGTTTTGTTCTTCAATGTGCTGTCTTCGCCACGTTTGTTCAATGTATTAAAACTATTGTCAACACTTTTATCAAGCCCACCGGTATTAAATCCAAGAGAAGATACCAACGAAATAACTATAAACGACGAAGTAAGCCATCCGATAAATAAAGTGGGGTTAAGAAAATTTAATAAGAACCCTGTCCAGAAACCACCACGTTCTTTTATTTTTCCAAGCTGATTTTTATCATCAATATGTTCAAGGTCAATTTTTGTTTTAAATATTTTATATCCGAGGTATAATAAAAAAAAAGCACCTACCAGCAATACATAAGGAATGAATGGTTTATAAAAAGAATAAAATTTTGTGAGGCCATAAACGGCAGCGAACACATAAACAAAATCGGCGAAGGAGGCCCCCAAAGTAGCAAGGTTGCAATATTTTACTTTTCCTTTTAATGCATTGGAAGTGATCAAAATGCTGATGGGGCCTGCGATTGGCATGGAAAAAATAAATCCAACAATTAGCCCAACTATAGATATTGTAATTAAACTTTCTGTCAACGTGTTTGTTTTATTATTGCTTTAGAAGCATTTTTCCTGCCGCTTCCAGATCTGCAGCAGTGTCAATTTCCATGCAAATGTAATTGGTAGTATCCACTATAAAAATATCTGCTCCATTATCTATCAAGTCCTGGAAAGCGGCTTCGTAAAATATATTCACTTTCTTTTCAACCATTATTTTATGCTCAATAATAGTAAATAATTTCGATAATGTTCCCATTCCAAATTTTTCAATACCGATCGATTCACCCATCGCTTCATTCTGGTTTACCTCTTTTCCTATTTCCAGAACTTTTCCATTATCATCAACTTTTACTTTGATCTCTTCATCCTGCACATTGTGCCTTTTTAATGCAAGGCAACTGTCATAACCAGAAGTAAGTAATTCTGCTATTATTTTTTTATCAAAAATTATATCACTATCCATCAACAACATTTCATCATCTAATAAAAGATCTTTTGTAAGCCATAATGAATAAATATTATTGGTTGAACTGAACACTTCATTATAAATGTAGGAGACATTTAAATTTGGATATTTTGTAGCGACAAAATCTTTGATCTGTTGTTCAAGATATCCGGTTACAATAATTATTTCTTTAATTTCATTAGCGATAATATTATCAATAGTAAGTTCTAAAATATTTTTATCACCCGCTTTTAATAAGCACTTGGGAGTGTTATCTGTTAAGGGTCTTAGCCGGGAGGAGATTCCTGCTGCTAATATCACTGCTTTCATTTTTTTTAATAGGTTTAAATGTTTTATCAATATTACGTTGCACCAACCAGTTAATAATTGCGATAGTATTAAATACTCCGATGATTAACCAGAAATAAATATCAAACCTGTTTAATGCTGAACAGATCATTATCGCTGTTATCTGTGCTGTAGGGCCAATGTTAACCCAAAATTTTGCTATCAGTTTATTTTTTTTGTAATATTCTTCTGGTGTTGCTTTAAATAATTTTTCTCCTTTCTTTTTAGAGGTTAGTTTTTCCTGGAAAGCAGAGTATCTAAAATAACTTCTGATGATCCACTTGTCGAACCACATATTCTTTTGATCCTTTATTTTATTATACTCTTCTCTAAATGAATCCATATCTTCTTCAAAAGTACTTTTCCGTTGAAGTACATAATCTAAAAAACGATTTCTGTAATAATCAACCAATGCCGATTGGATTATATTACTCAATGCTGCGATTACTAATAATAGCCACCAGAAACTATGGCTGTAAGTATGATTTGGATATCCTATTCCTAATCCGATAAAAACTGCTGCAGTCGAAATATAATCAGCTATTCCGTCAATGATCCTTCCAGCATGTGTGCCATTCTTTTTTAAGCGGGCAAGTTGGCCATCACTGCAGTCAATTATATTATACAGCATAAAAAGTAAAGCGCCATATATACAAGAGTTTGGTAACCCTATGGCATATACGCATCCAGATGCTAAACCAATAATAATAGCAGTAACTGTAAGATGGTTTGGAGCGATATTAGTTGGGTAAATTATTTTAACTAATATAAATGCCAGTGGCCGGTAAAAAAAGAGGTCGAAAAATTCTTCAATCTCTGTCATCTTCAACGATCTTTTATACTCAGTGTACCAACTCATTCGTGATTGTTTTGGTTAAAAATGATTTAATCATATTGAGAAGTAATCGGTTTTGCTCCTGAGTTCCGATTGTAATACGTAAATGATTAAATAAACCATCTTCAGCCATAAATTTTACAATCATATTCCGTTCGGTAAGATATTTTTTAAGATCATCTTTAATTGCAACAGGTATCTTTACTAAAATAAAATTTGCATAGGTTTTATATGCTTTAAAACCTTCCATTTGATTAAAGTCTTTAATATAAGCTTCTGTATCGGCCACCATCTTATCACGCATTTCATCATAATAATCGCTTGAATCCAACGCAGCAATAGCAATCTGTTCAGACAAGCGATTGTAACCTAAATAACGGGCACTAAATAAAGAAAACTCTGCATGGTTATCACCCATTAATACAAACCCGATCCTTATTCCTGCAAGCCCATAATATTTTGAGAAAGTGCGTATAATTAATACGTTTGGAAACTCATTGATCATATCTTTTAAATGTGAATTATCTTTATTATAAAAAAGCGTATATGCTTCATCGATAATAACAACAGCATCTTTTATTTTCCGCAATACCATTTTCAAATCATCAATTTCCAGGCGATTACCAGTTGGGTTATTAGGTGAACTTATTAAAACCAGTTTAGGCTTTTCCTTTTCATAAATTTTCAACATGCCATCTATGTCATAATAAAAAGAATCTTCTCCTTCCACAATCGGGTATTCAATTTTTACACCCTCTTTCTCGTCTGCAATCTTTTTATAGTACCACCAGGAATAAGATGGTATCATTATTTTATCTCCTTTATTAATGTAACAATGTACAGCCTGTTTCAGGATGTCTTCTCCACCATATCCGAGCAGAATGTTTTTTTCTGGAACACCAAAATCATTAGCCAGTCTTTCGGATAAAGCACTTTTTACACCTCTTGAAAAATCCCGTGAATATTCGCTAAGGTTTTTAAAATTATCGACTTTTAGTACTTCAAAACAGGCAAGAGCTGGCCCGTATTGGCTTTCGTTTCTGTCAAGGTAAATGACTTGTTTTTTCTCTTTGTTCATATAAATGGGTATTAATTATTTTATAAAGGGTAAAGGCCACCCGTTAGCATAGGCCTTAATTAAAAGGAATTAATACAGCTAAACAGCAAAGATGTAAAAAAGTTTGAATAAGTGCTATTAACTAAGCTTTTTTTTAAAATTTTTTTGTCTCAACAATTTTTTAGTAATATAAAAAAAGTTGTGTTATATGTATATAAATATTGCGCACAATATTCTATATTAGAAAGTGTTTTATTTTTATGTTGGTCAATAAAATCTTAATTTCAAATAATGTTTTTGATGAATAAAATCTTGCTGTGTGAATAAAAGAATTATAAAAAAGATTGCTATACTTGGCAGCGGTGTAATGGGAAGCCGTATTGCCTGTCATTTTGCAGGGATTGGTTTACAGGTTCTGTTATTGGATATTGCAAGCGCTGAAGGAGATAAGAATAAAATTGTAAATGATGCATTAAGCGCTGCAATAAAAAGTAACCCATCCCCTGTTTATAATAAGGATGTTATCAAAAAAATAAAGACAGGAAATTTCACCGACAATATGAAAGATATTGCCGATTGTGATTGGGTAATAGAAGTGGTAGTAGAAAGATTGGATATCAAACAATCAATTTTTGCAGAAGTTGAAAAATACAGAAAGCCCGGAACCCTTATTACATCAAACACTTCGGGTATCCCCATTCATTTAATGGCAGAAGGGCGAAACGATGATTTTAAAAAGCATTTCTGTGGTACACATTTTTTTAATCCTCCGCGATATCTACGGTTGCTTGAAATCATCCCAACAAAATATACGGATCCGGAAGTAATTGATTTCTTACTAAATTATGGCGACCTCTTTTTGGGCAAGAAAACCGTTTTATGTAAAGACACGCCAGCATTCATTGCCAATAGAATTGGCGTGTATGGCATCATGTTAATTTTTAATTTGGTTGATAAATTACAGTTAAGCATAGACGAAGTTGATGCTTTGACTGGCGCTATCTCCGGAAGGCCAAAATCTGCAACTTTTAGAACAGCTGATGTAGTGGGGATTGATATATTGGTAAAAGTAGCAAAAGGAGTGTATGAAAATTGTCCTACTGATGAAGCAAAAGACACTTTCAACATTCCTTCCTGGTTAAATAAAATAGTGGAGAACAAATGGCTCGGCGATAAAACAAAACAAGGATTCTTTAAGAAAACAAAAAATGCTTCCGGCGAAACGGAAATACTTACGCTTGACTTGAAAACTTTAGAATATAAGCCAAGAGTAAGATCAAAATTTGCTACAATAGAAACGGCAAAACCAATTGATGATCTGAAAATAAGATTAAAAGCATTGTGTGCCGGTCAGGATAAAGCCGGAGAATTTTATCGCCAGTTTCATTATGGATTATTTTCTTATATCTCACATCGTATTCCTGAAATAAGCGATGAATTGTATCGGCTGGATGATGCAATGATGGCGGGTTTTGGCTGGGAGATTGGAGCTTTTGAAACCTGGGATACATTGGGTGTTTCAAAAACAATTGCTTTAATGAAAGCTGCAGATTATAAGGTTGCAGCATGGGTGGAAGAGATGTTGGCAAGCGGAATAAGTTCTTTTTATAAAGTAGAGAACGGAAAGCGTTTATACTATGATGTTAGTTCAAAGAATTATAAAGCTGTTCCCGGTGGAGAAGCCTTTATTGTAATGAAGAATTTCGAGAATGCAACCGTTTGGAAAAACAGTTCATGCAGAACCTATCATTTGGGAGATGATGTATTAGGATTGGAATGGTACACAAAAATGGGAACAATTGGGGGTGATGTATTGGAAGGAATACAAAAATCAATATCGCTGGCGGAAGAAAAGTATAAGGGTTTGGTGATTGCCAATGAAGGCGGCAATTTTTCTGCCGGCGCCAATTTAGGAATGATATTTATGCTGGCGATTGAGCAGGATTTTGATGAAATAGATATGGCAATACGACTTTTTCAAAATACAACTATGCGTACCCGTTATTCGGCGGTACCGGTAGTAGTGGCGCCACATAGCCTTACATTGGGTGGGGGATGCGAATTGAGTTTGCACGCCGATAAAGTAATAGCTGCAGCCGAAACATACACCGGCCTTGTGGAGGTAGGCGTTGGTGTTATCCCCGGTGGTGGCGGCACCAAAGAATTTGTATTGCGTGCAGCCGATGAAATGCATCACGATGAACCGGAAACTATCACATTACTCAATCGTTTTATAACGATTGCTACTGCCAAAGCAAGTACTTCTGCTTATGAGGCGTTCGATTTAGGTATTTACAGAAAAGACCGTGATGCAGTAAGTATAAACCAGGGAAGAAGAATTGGCGAAGCAAAAAAAGCGGTGATTGAATTGTATGATGAAGGATATGTAACCCCCGTACAACGCAGTGATATTAAGGTGTTAGGGCGTTCTGCGTTGGGTGCTTTGTATGCGGGCATCAATGGAATGTGGCGTGGAAATTATGCGACGGAGCATGATGTAGTGGTGACAAAAAAACTGGCATATGTAATGTGTGGCGGAGATTTAACAGAACAATCATTAGTAAGCGAACAATATTTACTTGATTTGGAAAGACAAGCATTTCTAAGCCTTTGCGGAGAAAAGAAAACATTGGAAAGAATACAAGCTGTTTTAAAAACCGGTAAGCCAGTACGGAATTAATTTTTTTAATAAGTTATGAAAATATATGATTGAGTGCTATAATCCACATAAATATTTTTTTAGAGTATTACTGCTATTATGTTTGCCGGTATTTTCCTTTGCGCAAACTATTACTTATTCCGATCCGTTAAAAGATGATAGCCGTGATGTTAATTTTGAGATCGTCGGAAAAATGAACGGCAATATATTGGTGTTTAAAAATGCAAAAGGAAATTATGCAGTAAATATATACGACGGCGATATGCAGTTGAAAGATAAAATAAAATTTGATTTCATGACAGGAAAAGCATTCAATGCAAATTTCATAGCTTATCCAGATTTTTTTTATCTTATTTATCAATATGAGCAAAAAGGCATTATGCATTGTATGGCTGCCAAATTAGACGCTAATGGAAAATTGCTTAATGAACCAGCAGAGCTGGATACTACTAAAGTAGATTGGCTGGACGAAAGCAATATTTACAAAACAATTAATAGTGATGATAAGCAAAAGATACTCGTATTTAAAATTCAAAATAAAAAAAGTTTTTATAATTTCACCACATTGCTTTTTGACAATCAATTAAAACTATTACATGCCGGCAGAGAATCTTTGCCAGTTGATGATCGAAAAAATGCATTAAGCGATTATTTTGTTGATAACGATGGAAATTTTGTTTTTACAAAAGCCTCACGTCCAAGTATCCATGAAGCAATCAATCATCTTAATCTTATTATTAAAAATCCTTTAGCAGATTCATTTACGATAAGGGATATTTATCTGGCTGGTAATAGCCTCGATGCCATCAAACTTAAAATAGATAATTTTAATAAGCATTATATCATCAATTCATTTTATTACAATCAGCATAGCGACAATATGGAAGGTATTTTTTGCAATATCTGGGATAAGCAGGCTGATACTACTTATGCAAATGTGTTTATTCAATTAAGCGATTCGCTAAGAGAAATTGCCAGAACCACGGGTAGTAAAAAATCAGCCTTCAATGATTTTTTTATACGAAATATCATTGTTAAAAAAGATGGGGGCTATTTGCTGGCTGCCGAAGATTATTCTTTTACAACAAGCAGTATGCTCAATAATAATATCTGGAACCGATGGGATTATCTTTACGGTAACCCATATGCGCTTACGCCTTACAGTTATTACAACCCGGCATATAACTGGTTTTATAGTCCTTATAATAATCCTGCCAATCAGAATAAGCGTTTTTATTATGAGAATGTATTGCTATTGAGCATTGATAAAAACGGCAAACAACAATGGGGTAATATTTTAAATAAAGACCAATATGCCGATAACGATGATAATTATCTTTCGTACATAACTTTTAATGCAGGTGGCGAAATACATTTTTTATTTAATGAAACCACCAAACGTAAGATGCTATTGTCCGACAATACAGTCACCGCCGATGGCTCCATTAATAAAAACTCTCCTTTAAGGAGCAACGACAATAATTATGAGTTTATGCCTAAATTTGGAAGGCAGGTAGGCGCAAGGCAAATAATAATTCCCTGTACTTACCGGAATTCAATTTGCTTTGCTAAAATTGATTACTGATAATTCATAATTTAAGTGACTGGTATCTTCAAAGCAAATAACCCGTATAACACTTTCCTGCTTTTCGTGTATGGGTTACTGTTAAAGCTGCCGATGTTTTTGCATCCGGTGATACCATTGCCGCAACAAACGGACGGGTTTTTATTTAAAGTATTGCTGAACCAGTTGCAAAAAATCGGCGAAAACATTCCCGTCATTTATCCAATCATCACTTTTTTATTATTATATACACAGGCAATCACCTTTAATAAATTAGTATCTGAGCAAAAATTAATGCAACGTTCCAATTACCTTACAGCAATGAGTTACCTGCTTATCACTTCATTGTTTAAAGAATGGAATATTTTATCAGCAGCATTGGTCATTAATACATTGCTGGTTTGGGTGTGGGCACGTATGAGCAGCCTCTATAATAATAAAAATGCACAGGCATCACTTTTTAATATCGGAATGGTCATTGGAATTTCTACTTTTTTTTATTTCCCTTCCATCGCATTTGCAGCTCTCATTGTTTTTGGGTTGATAGTCACAAGGCCTTTCCGCATAACAGAATGGCTCATTGCATTGCTCGGTATCATCACACCATATTATTTTTTGATTGTGTATGTTTTTCTCACTGATAGATGGAAAGGATATAAATTCCCCGGCGTAGCAATCAGTTATCCAAAGTTTAACCAGTCGGGTTGGGCATTGATGGCAATTATAATAGTATTGTTCGCCTCAGTTGTTGGCCTCTTTTTTATTAATCAAAATTTTCGCCGCCAGCTGGTGCAAACCCGAAAAAGCTGGAACCTCGTCTACCTATACTTGTTAGTGGCAATCTCTATTCCATTCATTAATGCTACCCACACGTTTCAATATTGGATACTTTGCGCCATACCATTATCCGTTTTTATCGCCTGCGCTTTCATGTATCCAACAAAAAAATGGTTTGTACTATCATTGCATTGGCTCATCGTAGCGTTTGTTATCGCTTTTGCATATTTTGGAAAATAAGTTATTGTACACTTTATGTGAAAAAGATGCCCGTGGCCTCAACTTATAATTATTACGGTAATTGTATCTTTGCCTTGTAATTTTTTTGTGACCAGCATTTGTTTTTCATGGCATCATCGTTGTGTCACTCACTTCAACTGCATTGCATAATTGAACAGATAAATCGAACATTCTAAAATATTTGAAAATGAAATTTGGTGTAATAGTTTTCCCCGGCAGTAATTGCGATAGAGACATGGTAGAAATGTTGCAAAATGATTTGAAACAGGAAGTAATTGAACTTTGGCACAAAGATAAAGACCTGAGTGCATTTACAACAGATGATTGCATTGTATTGCCCGGTGGTTTCAGTTACGGAGATTATCTAAGATGTGGTGCCATTGCACGTTTCAGCCCAATGATGCAAAGTGTAATAGAGTTTGCAAATAAAGGTGGCAAAGTATTAGGCATTTGCAACGGCTTTCAAATCTTATGTGAAAGTGGCTTACTTCCAGGCGTTTTATTACGCAACAGCAATCAGCAATTTGTAAGCAAAAATATTTTTATGAAAGAAACGGCTTCCGAGGGAAGCGCTGCATTAAAAGTTCCCGTAGCACACGGCGAAGGAAGATATTTTGCAGATGATAAAACATTGGAAGAACTGGAAATGCACCGGCAAATTATTTATAGGTATTGTGATGAAAAAGGAAGTATCACGCAAGCAAGCAACCCCAATGGAGCTATTCGTAATATTGCCGGCATTTGTAATAAACAACGAAATGTTTTTGGAATGATGCCACATCCTGAAAGGGCTTCCAATATTGAATTGGGCAATGAAGATGGCAAAAAAGTATTTGCACATTTATTTGGGATAAATTAACATTCTTTAGCATCCTTCTACCCGAATTAGCCGTTAATTTACTGTCTAAACATTAGTTGAGACTAAACATAAAATGAAAAAAATAATACTTGTCATTTTGCTTGCATCTGTTGTAGGAATTACAAACGCACAAATTATTACTCCTGTTAAATGGACATTCGCTGCAAAGAAAATAACCGATAAAACTTACGAGATTCACATCACTGCTTTGGTGGATGATAAATGGCATATCTATTCTCAAATTGCAGGCGATGGCCCAATTCCAACATCATTTTCGTTTATAGCTAATCCGTTAGTTGCTTTAAATGGTAAAGTAACTGAGATTGGTAAACTGGAAAAATCCTATGATGAAAATTTCAAATCAGAATTAAAATATTATGAGAAGCAAGTTGATTTTGTACAAAAGATAAAATTAAAATCTTCGGCATTTACAGTTGTTAAAGGAACTGTTACATTTATGGTATGTAACGACAGGCAATGCTTGCCACCAAAAGATATTCCCTTTAGTATAAAAGTTGGTGGAAAATAATCTTTCACCTCATCGGCATTATGTAGATTTAAAAGAATAGAATATGCGAACAGGAAAAACAGGGCTGCTATTTTTTATACTGTGTTTTCTTCTGCATATCACCACTGATGCCCAGGATTCATCTTATGTAAGATGGACATCAACTTCCAAAAGAATATCCGACGGTTTGTACGAGCTTCGCCTGAAAGCCACGATAGACAAGGGCTGGTATTTATACACAAAAGATAACCAGATTGAAGGTGTAACAGGATTAAAGATTTCTTTCACTAATTCATCCATTCAAAAGCAAGAGAAACCGCAACTAACAGGAACGGTTAAAACAATTACAGATAAGATATTTGACAATAAACAAGCTGACGTTGCCGAAGGCGATATTGAAGTAGTTCAAAAAATAAAAATAAACGAGGCAATACCATCAATATTAGAACTTAGCTTGTCATACAATCTTGAAAATACAGGAACGGCTAAGTTTGAAAATGCCGGGGAACTAAAATTCATTCCTGAAGAACAAAAAATAACTGTTACACTTGAAGGTGGAGTTGAAATAGTTCCATCAAACAGAATTTTAATTTCAACGATTGATTTAAAGAATCCTGTCAATTCATGTGGCGGTGTTAATGAAACTTCTGGGAGCTTATGGCAGCTTTTCTTTTGGGGCATTCTTGGTGGACTGGTTTCATTATTTACTCCTTGTGTTTTTCCAATGATACCACTTACTGTTTCTTTCTTTACAAAGAAATCAGGGGATCGAAAAAAAGGAATCGGAAATGCAGTGCTTTATGGATTTTTTATTTTCCTTATTTATGTATTATTAAGTGTTCCGTTTTACTTTATAGAAAAAGGGAACCCTGAGATTTTAAATAATATTTCAACCAATGCGTGGCTGAATATTTTCTTCTTTGCCATTTTTATATTCTTTGCTTTGTCCTTTTTTGGGTATTATGAAATTACGTTGCCAGATAAGTTTACCAATAAAGCTGATTCAAGGGCGGGCTTAGGTAATATTGTTGGAATATTTTTTATGGCTTTAACACTGGCAATTGTTTCATTTTCGTGTACAGGGCCACTGTTAGGGACATTAGTTGTAAGTTCCTTAAATCAGAATGGAGGCGCAATGCAATTAACTGCTGCAATGGCTGGTTTTGGTGTTGCATTCGGGTTACCATTTACTTTGTTTGCCATGTTTCCTAACTTATTGGATAAACTTCCAAAGTCCGGCGGATGGCTAAATTCATTTAAAGTAGTATTGGGTTTCTTTGAATTGGCGCTGGCACTTAAATTCTTATCAAATGCTGATTTGGTAAAACATTGGGGATTATTGAAGAGAGAGATTTTTATAGGAATTTGGGTTATCGTCGGAATACTATTAACCATTTATCTTTTAGGAAAAATAAAATTCCCACATGATTCACCGATAAAAAAATTAAGCAAACTCAGAATATTTTTTGCAATCTTAACCGGAGCATTCACTATTTATCTTATTCCAGGCTTGAGCAAAGAACATGAAAACCTTTCATTAATTAGCGGTTTCCCGCCACCGTTATATTATAGTATCTATCAAAAGCAATCGGACTGTGTGTTAGATCTTAACTGTTCTCATGATTATGAGGAGGGGTTGAAAATGGCAAAGAAAGAAAACAAGCCCATCCTGTTGGATTTTACAGGTTATGCCTGTGTAAACTGCCGGCGCATGGAAGAAAATGTCTGGAGTAAGCCAGATGTATGGAAAATAATGAAAGATAAATTTATTGTTATTTCATTATATGTTGATGACAAAAAAACACTTCCCACTGCCAGCCAGTTCACTTATAAAACTTTGGATAGCGTAGAAAAAGATATTAATACCGTTGGAGATAAATGGGCGACATTTGAAACAGAAAATTTTAAAAAGAATGCCCAACCACTGTATGCAATCATCAGCAATGATGAAATGCTATTAACTAACCCTGTTGGATATACGCCAGACGTAAATGAATATAAACAATGGTTGGAGTGCGGATTGAGTGCGAGTAAAAAATAAAATCTGAAATATTTTGTATTGCTGAATAGAAAAATAAAAGTACAAATGAGTGACACAACGATGTTGAATAAAGAAATTCTGCAGATATCAAAAAAATGATTATCTAATTTAAAAACCACCAACGAATTCCAAAGCGGAAAATAAAACCAGGATAAGGATAATGCGGTGCTCCAAAATTATTGTCAGTAAATCCAAAGCCGTTGGTAAAGCTAATAGCATTTAAATTTTCGCCACGGAGAAATAAGCTAAAAGTTTTAATGCGGAATTGGAGGAATGCGCTGATGTCGGGACGATTTTTAATTGTCATTGTATCCTGTGGCATGAATTGTCCGACTATCGGCGAATAATTATATTCTTTGTATGGGGTATAATAACGAAACTCAATACCAGTGCTTACATTAAGGTTTCTGAAAAAATTACCTTCATACGCAATACGATTCCTTGTAAACAGCAATGGTACTTTAATGGGCGCTGCTGCATCCGTTTGTTGCAGTACTACATCTACATACCAGTTCCATCGCTTGCTGAGTTTTATTTTTTTAGAAGCGCCTAATTGCAGCAGGTTGATAAGGTTATTATCCTGCGCCGTGTGATAATAATCTGAAAAATAAGCAAGGTTGGTGATGAAATAATCGGCAGCGAATAAATTAATGAATGGATTTTCTGCTGTTGCTTTAAGAACGGTTATGTTTTCTTTTTTATACGGAGAAGTTGTTCCTTCATTGAATGAAAAGAGCGGATTGTAAATGAAAGACTGGCTTCGGTTTACATTATTAAACGTAAGACGAATGTTGCCAAATTTTTTATTGAGATACCTGGAAAGAGAAGCATAAGCGGTGTAATCGCCGCTATTGGTTCCTGTCGCATATAGTTCTCCGTTAGCTTCAATATCCCATAGTTTATTTTTTGTTTTATTGCGATACTCAGCGTGTAGAACAATATTGTAAAAATGATAATCAACACTGCTGGAAGTAGAGATATTGGTAACAGTAGATTTAGAGCCCGTCAGGTTTTCCAGTCTTGCACCCAATAAAAAAAATTGAGCCTGATTCTTTGTATCAGGAAATTGTACCAACGAAAAATCATTGCTTATCATTCTCCATTTTGTTGTTGTTGTAAATGAATCTGCTACGTTGCCTGGAAGATTAATATTATACCATTGTTGGTAGGTAGAAGAATCGGCAGCATAATCTAAAAACTGGTAATTGTAAGTAGAAGAAGTAAATGAATATTGAAAACGAAGTTTAGGATAAAAAAGATATTCAGTGGTAGAGTCATTAATGTCGACAGAATCTTTTTTACCAAAATCATAAGTCTGTCGTACAAAGAAAGTAAAATCTTTATAAATATTACCTGTACTTACCGACGCGTTAAAGGGGCTTGGTTGATAATAAACAGGGCCGCCAAGATTAACGGGAATGGTGAAACGCTCTGAATAATATTGATTGGTAAGAAAGGAGTCATTTTGTATCCCACCATTTTCAGAACTTTTTATGCTATTGCCCACCATCGCAAAATATACATTATAGCGTTTACGCAAACTTTGATAGTTGCCGAACAAACGGTAACTACTATGATTGGTATTTTGCGTAACAAAAAATCCGGGCGCGCTTATTAGCTTATATTCAAAACCAACATTGAGATTGGGTTTTAGATTATTGGTGTATAATGCGTAAAGTGTTTGTTCGGCACCAGAAGCTAGTTGATAATCCAATTGCGAAAATGGTTTGTTTGTTTTATAGAATTTTGTATCCTGTAATGTATAACGGTAAGCATCAAACGCATGAAAACCTGCATCCCATCCAGCTTTCATCAATGGAGAATAAATGAGTGAATATCCGGCGGAGCCATTATTACCAAGAGTTTGCCATGTTTCGGGTACTGTAAAATATTTATAAAAATCATTAACGGTGGAATCAAGATGTCCGTTGCGGATAGAATCCAAGTATTTAAAACTGATAGTAATTTGTTCAAGTGAAGGATCACGATGATGAAAACCAAGACTGCTATCCTTTTTATTTTTACTGGAATCCTGCTCATCGCCTTGCTGAGCCACCTGCTGATTTCCCTGCCCAGATCCACGTAGTTGTGCCAGGCAAATTGTAGTGGTTAATAATAAAAATAATGAGATAATGATCTTCTTCATCCGGTTCTTATAGTTGAGCGATCAGTTCTTTAAAGATATATGCAAGTTTAGGTTCTGCTTCCCTTGCTGCATGTAGCACTTCTTCATGTGTTATCTTATTATCTTCTTCGCGTATACCCATGTCGGTTATTACACTTAATGCAAATACGGTAAGGCCAAGATGCACTGCTGTTATTGATTCCTGCACAGTACTCATACCAACAACATCTCCGCCGGCAATATGCAATAATTTATATTCTGCCCTTGTTTCAAATGTGGGTCCGGTCACACCTGCATACACCCCTTCTTTCAGGTCGATATTTTTTGAAGCAGCAATTACTCTTGCTTTCTTAATAAGCAGTTTATTGTAAGGTTCGCTCATGTCCGGAAAACGTGGCCCCAGTTCATCATAATTTTTTCCTATCAATGGATTGGCTGTAAACAAACTAATATGATCCGTAATCACCATTATATCTCCAACTTTAAAATCAGGATTCATTCCACCTGCAGCATTGCTTATGAATAATGTTTGAATACCTAAAAATTTCATCACTCGTATGGGGAATACAACATCCAATGCAGAATAACCTTCATAAAAATGAAAACGACCCGACATAGCCACTACTTTTTTACCATTCAATTCCCCAAATATTAGTTTACCGGTATGGCCAACCACAGTGCTTACAGGAAAGTGTGGAATATCACTATAAGCAATTTCTTTTTCTATGTTCATCTCCTTTGTAAAACTTCCTAAACCACTTCCTAATACAATACCGACAAGAGGTTTAGGCTGGTAAAGCTTTTGTATATAGTCAACGGCTTCATTGATCTGTGCTATCATTCATTATTTATTTATTGCGCCAAAGGTAAGATATAAGCTTTAAGGGGCAAGAGAATGGCCGGTTTGCTCAACTTAAAGTATTGCAAAAAAGTTGACTACATCGATTGCGTAAAAACTTACATTGTATAACTCATTACTCATCACTCTTTCATTATCTTCGCCAAAATTTTTAAAGATGAATCTTCACGAATACCAAGCTAAGGAACTTTTAAAACGTTACAATGTTCCGGTTCAGGAAGGCATTGCCTGCAATACTCCTACAGAAGCGGAAGAAGCGTATAAGCAAATTCATACTCAATATGATAGCAAATTTGCGGTAGTAAAGGCGCAAATTCATGCTGGTGGACGTGGCAAGGGAAGTATTGTTGGTAAAGACCAACGTGGTGTTGCAGTTGCAAAAAATGCTGAGGCTGTAAAACAAATTGCTCAAAATATTTTAGGTGGTACGTTAGTAACAATTCAAACAGGCCCGGCAGGTAAAGTGGTTCATAAAGTATTGGTGGCACAGGATGTTTATTATGATGGCCCCAGTCCCGTTAAAGAATTTTATTTATCTATTTTGTTAGATAGAAGCAAAGGACAAAATGTTATCATGTATAGTACTGAAGGTGGTGTTGATATTGAAACAGTAGCACATGATACACCTGAAAAAATATTTAAAGAATGGGTAAATCCAGGTGGGCCGTTGCAAGCTTTCCAGGCTCGTAAGATCGCTTTCAATTTAGGATTAAGTGGCGAAGCATTTAAGAATGCGGTAAAATTTGTAACTAATTTATACAATGCTTATGTTGGTTTGGATTGTGGCATGCTTGAGATAAATCCTTTATTTAAAACAAGTGATGATAAAATAATTGCAGTAGATGCTAAAGTAAGTATTGATGATAATGCACTAATGCGTCATCCGGATATAACAGTGTTAAGAGATTTAAACGAAGAAGACCCAACCGAAGTAGAAGCTGGTAAATTCAATCTGAACTTTGTAAAATTGGATGGTAATGTTGGTTGCATGGTAAACGGAGCGGGATTGGCAATGGCAACAATGGATATGATAAAATTAAGTGGTGGCGAACCTGCTAACTTTTTAGATGTTGGTGGCACTGCTAATGCGCAAACAGTAGAAGCTGGTTTCCGGATCATTTTAAAAGATCCAAAAGTAAAAGCAATACTTATTAATATCTTCGGTGGTATCGTTCGTTGTGATCGTGTAGCCCAAGGCGTTATTGATGCTTATAATTCTATTGGTAACATCAATATCCCTATCATTGTTCGTTTGCAGGGTACCAATGCCGATGTTGCAAAAAAACTGATTGATGAAAGTGGCCTTAAAGTGCAAAGTGCAATTTTATTAAGTGAAGCAGCTGCATTAGTGAATAAAGCTTTAATGTAATTTGAATAGATAAGATTAAATATTAAATCTCATCTCTTTTTGATGGGATTTTTTGTTACCAGCTTTAGCTTTGTGCTACTATCAACATCGTTGTGTGACTCACTTATACAGCGTATCCTTACTGATACTTTTTTTAATGTGATAACAATTATGGTTAACTACACATCACTATTGTTGTTTGAAATCCTGGTTGGAAAAAGGAGGGTTATCAGGAATCGTTATCACATTAAACTCATGTCTTGTTGCATGATGAAAGTTGTTGCAGGTACTCGTATTAAAACAAAAGCACTTTTAAATGCAGCAGCATCTTTTTGTTGTATAGCATTATTAATACTATCTAGCGAAGGATTAATCATAGGTAACGATTGCACTTCGGATCTGTCGGTACAATAAGCCTATACATCATTGATGGATTCTTTTATCTCATCTGCTTCAAACTTAGCTAGTACCCAATTCTACGAAATAAAAAAAGAGGCTGAATAATATAATCAGTCTCTTTCTTAAATGAATTTTATTTTTATTCGCAATAAATTATCCTAATAAAGATTTTAAATTTGCCTTACCAAGCGGCATTACTAATATTGCTATCAAGGCAGCAAAAAAACTGATTACTGTAATGTAGCTCAAGGTAGATGAATTGCCTTCAGTAGCATTCGTCGCTGCAAAAGCTGCAACACATGGTAAAGCAAAAAGCATAGTTGCCAAAGATTTTTTGATTAATTGTTTCATAGTTTCAGATTTGGGTGAAAAAGAATTATTTAAACAATAACTCAGAATTGCATAATAAATTGCCTTTTTGAGTAAGAATTTTAGAGTCTATTTATGGAATGGACTTATTTTAACGTTTCATTAACGTTTGTAATTTCAATAACAAACTTTTTAATCTGATTCTTTAGAGTCAAAATATTAATATAACTCTATAAAAAATAAAAAAGAGGCTGAGTAATCCAGTCTCTTTTTTTAATGCTTTTAAATAGTGGCACTATTAATGATGAGTCTTATGACCCAAAGTTGGTATGAGCAACAAACCAACCAATACTACAAAAAATCCTACAACTGCAAAACCGCCTGCGCCTGATGAACTTTCAGTTCCATTGGTACCTGCAGCAAATACAGCTACATTAGATAAAGCAAGAAGGCAAGTAGCTACAGTGCTTTTAATTAAGTTTTTCATTTTTAAAATTTGTTTAGTGATAATTGAATAAATACAATTTTGGTACTATAAATGTAAATTATGCCAATAAATTGTATGAAGGAATCCTTGAATTAGTAAGTTATTATAAATACTTATTTATTACTATATGTATTTTTTTAAACTTTACTGGTCAAAAAATAAAAGATTTATCAAAACAGAAGATTTTTTTCCTGACTTTAATAAAATTATAAGCTATAGTCAATTGTAGCAGGCATTTTCCTTTAGTAGCGAGAAAATCTATTTTTTTAAAAATAGATGTCAATAATTATAGTTTTAACGTTTCTTTAACATTCGTATTTTCTTTTTTAAAATTTTTGTCACAGGTAACCTTACTAAAATAATAAGGTATTGTTATTTTGGCAGGATATACTCCATTGGTGATTATTGATGCAAAATGATATCAGCATAAGAGTGCGACGCAACAACGCTTAATAGTAGTATATTAAAGCTGGAAACATAAAAAATTCCGCCATTTGGCAGGATTTATAATTATATAAAAAGTGCTTTTAATTTCTTGACGCAAATTCCTGTCGTATAATATTTAATGCACCACCAGCTTTGAACCACTCAATTTGTTGTTGGTTGTAAGTATGGCTCACTTGTATTGTTTCATTGCTGCTATCTGCATGATTCAATACTACCTGTAACGGTTTGTTGGGTGCAAAAGCTAACAGGCCTTCAATATCAATAGTATCATCTTCCAATATCTTACCGTAGTCTTCTTTATTGACGAAGGTTAATGCAAGCATTCCCTGTTTCTTTAAATTGGTTTCGTGTATGCGTGCAAAAGATTTTACTAATACTGCACGTACACCCAAATGACGTGGCTCCATCGCCGCATGTTCACGGCTTGAACCTTCTCCATAATTTTCATCTCCTACTACAATAGTTCCAATTCCCGCTGCTTTGTAAGCTCTTTGTGTTGAAGGAACAGGACCATATTGTCCGGTCAATTCATTTTTTACGGAGTCTGTTTTTTCATTGAAAAAATTTATAGCACCAATTAGCATGTTGTTACTGATATTATCTAAATGACCACGGAACTTTAACCAAGGACCAGCCATTGAAATATGATCAGTTGTACATTTTCCTTTTGCTTTTATTAAAAGTTTCAATCCTTTCAGATCAACTCCTTCCCATGCTGCAAAAGGATCCAATAATTGTAAACGTTTGCTATCAGGTGAAACCTTTACCTGCACAGAACTTCCATCATCAGCGGGAGCCTGATATCCCGGATCATCAACAGCAAAACCTTTTGGAGGCAGTTCATATCCTGTTGGTGCATCTAATTTTATTTTCTCACCTTTATCATTAATCAATGTATCTGTCAATGGATTGAATGAAAGATCCCCTGCAATTGCCAAGGCAGTTACTAATTCTGGCGAACCAACAAATGCTAATGTGTTTGGATTACCATCAGCACGCTTTGCAAAATTTCTATTAAAAGAATGAACAATAGTATTGCGTTCTTGCTTTTCTGCACCAACTCTTGCCCACATTCCAATGCAGGGACCGCAGGCATTTGCAAAAACAGTAGCACCAATTTTATTAAATGTTTCTAAGAAACCATCGCGTTCAATAGTGAAACGCACTTGCTCACTACCAGGTGTAATCGTAAATTCAGAATGTAGTTTTAATCCTTTATCTGAAACTTGCTTTGCTAAACTAACTGCTCTTGAAATATCTTCATAAGAAGAATTAGTGCAGCTACCAATTAAACCAACTTCAATTTTTGTAGGCCAGCCATTTTTTGCAGCAGCAGCTTTCATTTCAGAAATAGGTGTGGCTAAATCTGGAGTGAAAGGTCCGTTTAAATGTGGTTCTAATTTATTTAGGTCAATCTCAATTACTTCATCAAAATATTTTTTAGGGTCAGCATATACTTCTGCATCGCCTGTTAAATGTTCTTTTATTTTATCTGCCATTGCAGCAATTTCTTCACGGCCTGTCGCTTTTAAATAACGGCTCATACTTTCATCATAGCCAAAAGTAGAAGTTGTAGCGCCAATCTCGGCACCCATATTACAAATAGTTCCTTTACCTGTGCAACTCATACTGGTAGCGCCTTCGCCAAAATATTCTACAACAGCACCTGTTCCACCTTTCACCGTTAAGATACCAGCAACTTTTAATATTACATCTTTAGGAGCCGTCCAGCCACTAAGCTTGCCCGTTAGTTTAACGCCAATCAGTTTTGGCATTTTTAATTCCCATGGCAAACCTGCCATTACATCACATGCATCAGCGCCGCCAACACCAATTGCAATCATTCCTAAACCACCTGCATTTACCGTATGACTATCGGTACCAATCATCATCCCACCAGGGAATGCATAATTTTCCAATACTACCTGGTGAATAATTCCGGCACCGGGTTTCCAAAAACCAATTCCATATTTATTACTTACTGAAGCTAAGAAATCGTATACTTCACTGCTTTCATGAACTGCTCTGTTTAAATCTATTGAACTATTAACTTTTGCTTCAATCAAATGGTCGCAATGAACTGTTGACGGAACTGCAACTTTAGTTCTTCCTGATTGCATGAATTGCAACAACGCCATTTGTGCAGTTGCATCCTGCATCGCTACACGGTCTGGTGCAAAATCAACATAACTTTTTCCACGTCCATAAGCTTCTGTTGCATTGCCTTGCCATAAATGTGCATATAATATTTTTTCTGTCAGCGTTAATGGTTTGCCAACTGCTTTGCGGGCTGCTTCTACCTTACTGCCGAAATTTGAGTAAGTCTTTTTTATCATTTCAATGTCGAAAGCCATAATATTTAATTGGGGATTTTATCATTTGAAAATAGATACTATTAAATGTATCAATGAGATGCAAATTTACTAAAAAACGTCCAAGCTTAGGTATGAAAGTGAACAATTTTACTGGCAACGTTTCCGTTTTATTCGTAAATTAGCAGTATGAACCGCTTCAGGAATTTTATTGAATGGCATGTGTTTGGCGTTTGTGCTGCAATTGGCGAAAAGTTGGGCATCGCTACTTCCACTATTCGTAAATATTTTATTTATCTTTCTTTTTTTACGATAGGTTCGCCCATAATTGTTTATTTTTTTTTTGCTTTTTGGATGAATATTAAACGCTACATTATGAATGCCCGCAGAAACCCAATCCGGTATTTATAAGCATTTTTTTCTTTTGTTTCCAGCATTTGGTTAAAAAGAAAAATATTGTTACCCCCAATATAAAAAACCCTTCAATATTGAAGGGTTTTTTATATTGGGGGTAATAAAGTTTATAGTGCTATTTGCTTTTCTGCCATCATTTTGCGAAGGTTGATAAGACCATAACGCATACGTCCCAACGCAGTATTGATGCTGCATTTAGTAAGGTCTGCAATTTCTTTAAAACTTAGATCAGCATAATGGCGTAATACAATTACTTCGCGTTGGTCTTCCGGAAGAAGATCGATCATTTTCCTGACACGATTGTGGCTTTGAGTTTTCATCATAATTTGCTCAGCATCTGGTTCAGAAAAATTCAATACTTCAAAGATGTCATGATCATCACTGGTTTTAATACTCGGATTACGTTTGATCTTTCTGAAATGATCAACACAAAGGTTGTGAGCAATGCGCAATGCCCATGGTAAGAATTTACCCTCATCCGTATAGCGACCACCTTTCAGCGTATCAATAATGCGTATAAATACGTCCTGGAAAAGGTCTTCTGCGAGGTATTTGTCTTTTACGAGCAAATAGATTGAGGTGTAAATTTTGTCCTTGTAACGGGTAATTAATGTTTCAAGGCCATTAGTGTTACCTTCTAAGTAAAGGTGTACTAATTGTTGGTCGGTACAATTTGTTAGGCATTTCATAAATACACGATTTGGTTTTTAGGATTTTAATTAATGTTCCAATAAAAAATAAGAGGGAAAATAGCGTATAAGTCTGTAGATAGGCGACTTTGGCTTTTCACTTTATGAGATATTGGACTGTGAAGATAATAATAATTTCCAAACCGCCAAATCTTTTTTGAATATTTTTTTTGACGCTTTCTTATATAAATGTAATTCAAGCTGTAAGGAAATGCAATAGGCAGGGTTCATTTTAGGAAGATTTTCACACTTTGGAGACGGCAAACATTCAACCGTTACATTTGTAATATTAAAAAATGAGTACAAGAACAGTTACCAGTAAGAATAAAAGTGAAGCGTCAGCAGCCTCTGACGGAATACTTATTAAAGGTGCAAGAGTTCATAATCTTAAGAATATAACGGTTACGATACCACGAAATAAACTGATCGTGGTGACTGGAGTTTCCGGCTCGGGGAAATCATCTTTAACAATAGATACACTTTTTGCAGAAGGACAACGTCGTTATGCAGAAAGCCTGAGCGCTTATGCTCGCCAGTTTATGCAACGGATGAATAAACCGGATGTGGATTATATAAAAGGTTTGTGTCCTGCAATTGCTATTGAACAAAAAGTAATTACCCGTACACCAAGAAGTACTGTTGGCAGCATGACGGAAATTTATGATTACCTGCGTTTGTTATTTGCACGTGCCGGTAAAACCATTTCACCTATAAGCGCAAGAGAAGTAAAGAAAGATGATGTTTCTGATGTCTTGAAAGCAATAGAAGGATTGAAAGAAGGTGATAAAATTTTATTATTGGTTCCTTTTAAACAACATGCTAAACGGGATATAAAAGAAGAGCTAAATATTTTATTGCAAAAAGGGTTCAGCCGTTTATACAATGGAAAAGAGATACTAAGAATTGAAGAATTGCTGGAACAAAAAAAATTATCAATCACCAATTCTAAATTATCAATTCTGATTGATAGGTTAGTAATAAAAGAATTTGATGAAGATGATAAACATCGAATCAGCGATTCTGTTGGTATAGCTTTTTATGAAGGTGAGGGAGAATTGACATTAGAGATAAATAGCAAAGAACTTCTACACTTCAGTAATAAATTTGAATTGGATGGCATTCAGTTTGAAGAACCCGTTCCTAATTTATTTTCTTTTAATAATCCGTTTGGTGCTTGTCCTACCTGCGAAGGTTTTTCACAGGTGTTGGGTATTGATGCTGACCTGGTAATTCCAAACAAACATATAAGTGTATACGAAAGTGCGGTAGCTCCGTGGAAAGGCGAAAAATTAAGTTGGTGGAAGGATCAATTCATTAAAGCAGCAAAGAAATTTAATTTTCCTGTTCATAAACCAATTATAGATCTGAGCGATGAACAATTAAAAACATTGTGGGAAGGAAATGAATATGCATATGGCATTAATGCCTTCTTTAAAGAAGTAGAACAGAATTTATATAAAGTTCAATACAGGGTTTTGTTAAGCCGTTATCGGGGAAGAACTATTTGTCCTGATTGTAAAGGTTATCGTTTGCGTAAGGAAGCTCTGTATGTTAAAGTTGGTAAAAGGCATATTGGAGAATTATGTAAATTGCCGGTAAAGGATTTGCAACTTTGGTTTGCTGAATTAAAACTCAGTGAATATGATAAACAGGTCGCCAAGAGAATTTTATTAGAGATACATCATCGCATAAAAACATTGATGGATGTTGGTTTAGGATATCTTACATTGAATCGTTTAGCTAATTCGTTGAGTGGTGGAGAAAGCCAGCGTATTCAATTAACTAGAAGTTTAGGAAGTAATCTTACTAATTCATTATACATTTTAGATGAACCATCCATTGGTTTGCACAGCAGGGATACGGAACGATTGATAAAAGTATTAAAGGAATTAAGAGATCTGGATAATACAATTGTGGTTGTAGAGCATGATGAAATGATGATGAGACAAGCGGATTATATTATTGATATGGGCCCACTGGCAAGTCATTTGGGAGGTGAAGTGATTGCTGCCGGTAACTATGAAGAACTAATTGCAAATAAAGAAAGTTTAACTGGAAAATATTTAAACGGAGAATTAAAAATTGAACCTCCTGCAACTATCCGTAAATGGAAACGGAGCATAACGGTGGAGGGTGCCCGACAAAATAATTTAAAGAATATTAATGTTGAATTTCCATTGAATGCTTTGTGTGTGGTAAGTGGTGTTAGCGGAAGTGGTAAAACAACATTGGTAAAACAAATATTATATCCTGCTTTGCAAAAACTGAAAGAAGAGTTTGGCGGCGACAAAGCAGGATTGCATAAAAAATTATCTGGTGATGTGGATGCTATTTCACAAGTAGAAATGGTGGATCAAAACCCGATTGGAAAATCATCTCGGAGTAATCCCGTTACTTATATTAAAGCATATGATGAGATCAGGGAATTATTCAGCAATCAGCCATTAAGTAAAATGCGTGGCTTTATGCCAAAACATTTTTCATTTAATGTAGATGGTGGAAGATGTGATGCCTGTAAAGGCGAAGGTGAGCAGGTTATAGAAATGCAGTTTTTGGCAGATGTACATCTGACTTGCGAAGTATGTGGGGGTAAAAGATTTAAAGAAGAAGTGTTGGAAGTAACTTACAAAAACAAAAATATTTATGAGGTATTAGAATTAAGCGTTGATGAAGCCATTGAATTTTTCAAGGAAGAAAAAGATGTTGCAAAAAAGATTCAACCATTGACAAATGTTGGATTAGGTTATATAAAACTCGGTCAGTCATCGGATACATTAAGTGGCGGCGAAGCACAACGCGTCAAGCTGGCTTCCTTTCTTGGTAAAGGAAGAAGCGATGGCAGTATCTTTTTTATTTTTGATGAACCTACAACGGGCCTACATTTTCACGATATAAAAAAATTGCTGGCTTCTTTTAATGCATTGATTGAGCAAGGCCATACGATATTGGTAATTGAACATAATACCGATGTAATTAAAAGTGCTGATTGGGTAATTGACCTTGGCCCCGAAGCTGGAAACGATGGCGGGTATTTGGTTTTTGCAGGAACACCAACGGATTTACAAAAATGTAAAGGAAGTTATACGGGAAAATTTCTTTGAGATTTTTTGTTACCAGCAGTATTGCTTCTATCAACATCATTGTGTCACTCACTTATACCGTACATCTTTATTCGGCTTACTTTAGATCATTAGAATTAAAATCCTGAAGTTTTAGTAATATTAGTAGTATCAATTACACTACTACTCATGCCAGGTGCTAAGGTTACACCATTAATGCTTCCTGTAATAGTTACATTATTAGCATCTGTAATTATTAATGGAGAACTGGCAGTAATATTTATATTAGAGAGAGTAATATTTTGCAAAATACTATTCGATAACCCAACAAGACTTCCTGCATTTGCCGATCCTGTAATAGTTAAATTATTTATTGTAAAACCACTTACAATAGGAATATATGTTACCGGAATGGTAGGGGCGCTGTATGCTAAATTAATAACAAGAGGGTTAGTTACATTTTGCATAGTAATATTTGAATAACTCAAGTTTGTCATTGGGCCACCATCACCTATATAAGATTTTAATCGGATGCCATTAGTAGTTCCATTGAATGTACAACTGTCCACAGTCAGGTGATTCATTCCTCCATAAGTTTCGCTGCCAATTGACAATCCGTGACCATGTAAAAAAGTACAATCCTTTACTGTTACATATTGGCAAAGGCCCGCTGCTTTTATAGCTATATCATCATCACCATTATCTATTGTACAATTAGTGATGGTAACATTATCACATTGTGATGGATCGATTCCATCGGTATTAGGAGAGTTAGATGGGGCAGTGATAGTAACATTATTTGCTGTAACATTTGTACATTGATACGGTACAAAATGAAATGAAGGAGAGTTGGTAAGCGTTATACCATCCAACGTTAAGTTGGTGCAGGTAGAAATATATATTAATCTTGGTCTGCTAATGGAATTATTTGCATTATAAGCAGCCCACCATGGCGCCCCATTGCCATCAATTGTACCTCCACCTGTAATAGATACGTTTGATAGTGATGAACCACTGATCAGGTCGACAGTTTTATAACTTACAATAAAATCAGACATATTACTGCTTGCCAGTAAAGTAGCACCTGAATCTAAATGAAGGTTTACATTGCTTTTCATAGTAATAGGGCCGATCATATACTTGCCACTAGCTGCTGGAAGTATCAATATACCACCACCTGCTGCAGAACATGAATTAATTGCTTGTTGTAATGTTTGAGCATTATTGGTTATACCATCTGCAACTAATGATAATATTGTAGTATGAGAATTATTTGCAAGGGTACTTGTGGTACTTTTTGAACAGCTTGTAAACAATGAGACAAGCAATAGCAATGCGATCAAAAATTTCATTAGTGTTAAATAATTTTATTTGCGTTAAAACAATAATAGAACAACCTTATTTATAAAAGGGGAAATAAAATTAGGCCATAAAATAATAGCTAAATTTAAAGTTTACGCAAACGTTCCCAATTATAAACAGTGAATAGGGATAAGTAATTATCTCAATCTGTCACTTTCTTTTAGCAACTTCCCATCTTTATAAATGGCCCTTACAGCAAAAACTAAAAGAAAGGGAATAGCAGCATAAATTATTATCCATAAAGAAGGACCCACTTTAAAAAACGTTTTTATTTGTAGATAATATAAATAAACTGTAAGTAAATACAATGCTATACTTACAAGGCATAGTCGTAATTGTAAAGGCCTCTTTTTATACAGACAAATTGTAGATAGTGATATAATTGCTATAAGAGCGGATACAAGAAATAGAAGAATACTTGATTGGGCTGTTATATCTATGCTTGTTGTATTTACAGTAAGAGAACCAGAAAAACAAGGCAATTGAAATGTGAGCACTTCAAACAATGCCACCAGCAACAACCAAACAGATTGAATACGTTGTATCATAAAATAAATTTAGCCCAGTTCTGGATATAAAACAAACTGTTTCATAAACTCATTCACATCTTTACGAACACTTGTGATAATATTTTCATCATCAGCATTCATCAATACTTTGTCAATAGCATTCACTACAAAGGGAATATGTTCTTCTTTTAAGCCACGTGTAGTAATTGCAGGCGTACCTACACGGATACCCGAAGTTACAAATGCACTTTTATCATCGAAAGGAACCATGTTTTTATTCAATGTTATATCCGCTTTCACTAAAGCCTGCTCTGCTTTTTTACCGCTGATGTTTTTATTGCGAAGGTCAATCAGCATTAAATGATTGTCTGTTCCATTACTTATTAGTTGATAACCCTTATGCACAAATGCTTTTGCCATTGCCTGCGCATTGCTGATAACCTGTTTTGCATAAACAGTAAATTCGTCGGTCAATATTTCCCCAAAGGCAATTGCTTTAGCAGCAATAATATGTTCCAGCGGGCCACCTTGAATGCCCGGAAATACAGCCATATCAAGCAAATTGCTCATCATCCTTATATTCCCTTTTACATCTTTCAATCCAAAAGGGTTCTCAATATCTTTTTTCATTAAGATAATACCGCCTCTTGGGCCACGCAATGTTTTATGAGTTGTCGAGCTAACAATATGACAATGTTCAAAAGGAGAATTCAATAAATTTTTTGCTATCAATCCTGCAGGATGAGCCATATCGCAAAAAACAAATGCACCAATTTCATCAGCAACTTTTCTTATACGTGCATAATCCCAGTCACGGCTGTACGCAGATGCACCACAAATAATTACTTTTGGTTTTTCAGCTCTTGCTTTTTCTTCAAGCATTTCATAATCAACCAAACCTGTTTCTTTTTTTACACCATACGAAATAGGATTATATAATTTACCACTGAAATTTACGGGTGAGCCATGTGTTAGATGTCCGCCCATGCTCAGATCCAATCCTAAAAATTTATCGCCTGGTTGTATAATCGCAAGTAACACAGCTGCATTCGCTTGTGCGCCACTGTGAGGTTGTACATTAGCATATTCGCAATTAAATATTTGTTTAAGGCGGTCTATTGCTAATTGTTCCGTTTGGTCAACAATTTCACAACCTGCATAATATCTTCTGCCCGGGTAACCTTCTGCATATTTATTGGTCATCACATTGCCCATGCATTGTATCACCTGTAATGAAGCAAAATTTTCTGAAGCTATCAATTCAATGCCATGACGCTGGCGTTCCAGTTCCTTATTAATTAAATCAAAAACCAACTGATCTCTTTGCATGTAAAAAATTTAGGATGCAAATATAAGAAAGCTCAAATGAAGGGGACATTCATTCTTTCATTTTTCATTCGTTATTTTTTCGCTACTTTCACTCTCCAATTATGTATTCTCTACACATTAAAGCTCATTTAAGAGACATTGCATGAAAGCAGTAATTCCAGTTGCAGGAGCCGGTACTAAGTTACGTCCACACACATATACACAGCCAAAGGCGTTAATTCCTTTGGCGGGTAAAACCATACTCAGCATCATTATTGACCAGTTAAAGGAAACAGGGATAAAGGATTTTATTTTTATTGTTGGTTATCTTGGTGAAAAAATTCAGGATTATATAAAAGCAAAATATCCTCAACTTACTTGTCATTTTGTTTATCAGAACGAACGATACGGAACCGGCCATGCTATTGATCTTGCAAAAGAAATTGTTGGCAGCGAAGAGGTCTTTATAGTATTGGGAGATACAATTGCAGAGTATAATTTACACGAAGTGTTGGAATCGCCTTACTCAATGTTAGGTGTAAAAAAAGTAGATGATCCCCGCAATTTTGGGGTTGCAGAAATTGAAAATGATGGATTCATAAGCCGTGTAGTTGAAAAACCATTCATTCCGAAAAGCAATATGGCATTGGTTGGCCTTTATAAGATTAAAGAGACCGAATTGTTATTTACTTGTATTCAAAAAATAATGGCTAAAGCCGATAAAACTAAAACTACAGAACAACTTAGTTTAACCGATGCTATTGAGTGTATGATACAAAGTGGTGCTGAATTCAAATCATTTAAAGTACAGAACTGGTACGATTGTGGTAAAAAAGAATCTTTGCTTGAGTCCAATGCAACGATGCTTAGAAAATTTGGCGGTAATGTTCCAGAATTGGATCGCTATGAAAATACTATTATAATCCCACCAGTTAGTATTGCGGAAGGATGTGATATAAAAAACTCTGTGATCGGCCCCAATGTTGCAATTGGCGAGCACACTGTTCTTAATTATACTATTGTAAAGGATTCCATCATTGGTTCTTTCTCAAAATTATATGATGTGGTGTTGGATGATTCATTGATTGGCAGCGACACCGGTATTAAAGGCGAAACACGATCACTCAATATTGGCGACGATACAGATATTGATCTCGGGTAAATTATAAAATCCTGTTTTATTTTTCTGTTATCAGCTTTAGAAATTCTATTAAGCATTGTTGTGTCACTCACTTGTACAACATACCTTTATTCATCAAAAAATTACATTTATCCATTATCAATTATAAATGTCTTTCTCCAACAATATCACAAAGCTTTTCAACATTCAGTATCCCATCATCCAAGCTGGTATGGTTTGGGCCAGCGGTTGGCGATTAGCCAGCGCCGTTAGTAATTCTGGCGGTTTAGGATTAATAGGCAGCGGCAGCATGTATCCGGAAGTTTTAAAAGAACATATTCAAAAATGTAAAGCTGCTACCAGCAAGCCTTTTGGTGTTAATATCCCTTTGCTTTATCCAGATGTTGATAAACATATACAGACGGTCATTGAAGAAAACATTTCCATCGTTTTTACATCTGCCGGTAATCCAAAAATATTTACATCTGTATTAAAACAACATGGTATTATAGTAGTACATGTAATAAGCAGCAGCAAATTTGCATTAAAAGCACAGGAAGCTGGTTGTGATGCAGTAGTAGCAGAAGGCTTTGAAGCAGGTGGCCACAATGGAAGGGAAGAAACTACTACAATGATATTAGTTCCGTCAGTTTGCAATGCAGTAACTATTCCTGTAATTGCAGCAGGCGGAATAGCAACCGGCAGGCAAATGTTAGCTGCAATGGTTTTAGGTGCAGCCGGAGTTCAGATGGGTAGCCGTTTTGTAGCAAGTAATGAAGCGTCATCACATAGTAAGTTTAAAGAAACAATTATCAATGCAAAAGAAGGGGATACCATTTTAACATTGAAGCAACTTACTCCGGTACGTTTAATTAAAAATAAATTTTATAATGAAATACTTGAAGCAGAGCAAACCGGAGTTTCACCAGAAAAATTAAAAGAACTTTTAGGAAGAGGCCGTGCAAAAAAAGGAATGTTTGAAGGCGATCTGGAAAATGGAGAATTAGAAATTGGTGAAGTAAGTGCTATAATTAATAAAATATTACCTGCTTCAGAAATTATTAACAATATATGGAATCAGTTCTCTGCAGCACTTCTGCATCCACTAAAATAAAGTATTATATTTGCCCAATTATAATAAAGGAAAATTAACCCCCGCCAATGCAACGTAGCTTAGAGTTTTTTATGAAAAGGCATGCTGTTCTGTTGTTTCTTTTTTCAATTTTATTGTTTATTTCGGCACAATGTCAACCTCCGGTTACAGTTCCAACTGAACAATTACCCAATCAGCAAACAATTAATGATGTATTGCAGCAAAATGGCATCAATCCAACCCAACTAACCCAACAAAATTTCAAAAAATATTTTGAAGATAATAATCAAAAAAATGCCGGTACAGATATTAATAAAGAAAATACTGAATTGGTAAATAAAATGAGCAATAAGTCTTTGGTTAAAGACAGCCTGCAAAAAGATAGTATCAAAGAAAATTCAAACAGCGAAGATCAAACATTTGGCAGCAATGTATTTAAAAACGCAGCAATGTATGATGTTAGTGAATTATCAACACCTCCGCTGGATTATCCAATTGGGGTTGGTGATCATATCATTGTTGCAATGTGGGGTGGTGGCGAAGATCAGGAAGATTATATTGTCGCAAAAGATGGCTCTATTTTTCCTGCCGGGTTAGGAAAAATAGTCATACAAGGGCTTACCTTCGAAGCTGCACGTGCATTGATCTATTCAAGATTTAAAAGTGTAGTACCAGCTGCAACTAATATTGAAATAACAATGGGGCCGCCCAGAAGTATCAATGTAAATATTGGCGGAGAAGTATATGATCCGGGGCCCATTACAGTTTCTGCTTTTTCAAATGCGTTTAATGTAATTGGCCTTGCAGGTGGAGTAACCGAATTCGGAAATTTAAGAGATATTCAGGTTAAGAGAAATGGTAAAGTAATTGAAAAACTGGATGTATATCAATATCTCACTACAGGAGATATAGGAACACAGATTTACCTGCAGAATAATGATTTTATATTAGTTACTTTTTACGAAAAGAAAGTATTAGCAACGGGCCAATTTAAAAGACCTATGTTTTACCAATTAAAAAAAGATGAGGGTATAAAAGCGCTGATCAAATATTCCGGTGGGTTTACTTCGGATGCTTTTTCATCCGGTTTAAAAGTGATAAGAACTGAAAATGAAAAGCAGGTTATACATGATGTAAATGCAACAGCGATTGTTGATCTTCCAGATCAGGATTATGCTTTAAGGAATGGGGATATTGTAAAAGTTGATTTAATTAAACCTGGTATTATTAATAAAGTAGAATTAAAAGGAGAAGTATTTTACCCGGGAAATTATGAGATAAGAAAAAATGACCGGTTATTTGATATCATAAACAGAGCCGGCGGCGTTACAAAGAATACTTATTTACAAAGGGCATATATTTTTCGTGGGGCAGGCGATACAACTTTTATACACGCAAATAAGCTGGAAGTAGACCTTAGCGATATTGCCAATGATAAAACCAATAGCGATAACCCCAATAATATATTACTGCAAGCCAATGATGTTATTCAATTATTTGCTGCTTCCGATTTTGCTGACCAACAATATGTAGAGATCTTTGGAGAAGTGCGCAAAGAAGGAAAAGTAAAAAGATATAGCGGAATGACATTACAAGATCTGCTATATTTTTCAGGCGGCTTAAAAGCATCTGCAGAATATGGAAGGCTTGAGATATCAAGTATAGTTGATATTGATTCTGCCCGTCAAGGTCTACTGCCAACTCGCAATATTGTAAAATCATATGCAATTCTTCCCAGCCTTGAATTAGATTCGGAAGCAGCAAAAATTATTTTAAAACCTTATGATCAGGTGTTTGTAAGAAAAAACCCAACTTTTCAACTTCAGCAAAACATACAATTGCAGGGATTGTTCAAATACCCTGGGCTATATCCTAAGCTTGATAAAAATGAAAGATTATCGAGTTATGTAAACAGAGCCGGTGGTGAAAAAGATAATGCGGATATAACGGGCGCAATTTTGTTTAGAAATAAAACAGATCTTTTCAGAGAATCAATCCTTAACCAAAATGGCACACCAGATAGTACTATCAAGCTTTTGCGGGAACCGGTAAGTATTGATCTATTTAAAGCTTTAAAATATCAAAATTCAAAATTTGATATTGTTTTACAAGAAGGAGATGTAATTTATATTCCTGAAAAAAACCCTTTTGTTACCGTGCAAGGTATAGTTCAATCACCGCTTAAAATTACATTTGATAAGGATCATGCTAAATTAAGTTACTATATCGATAAAGCTGGTGGCTACGGTGTACATCCGTGGCGAAAAAGGATTTACATAACTTATGCCAATGGTAAAAATAGAAGAACTAGGAATATTTTCTTCTTTCATTTTTATCCCAAAGTTGAAGAAGGATCTATTGTTAATGTTCCCGAAAGGCCACAAAGTAAAGACTTCAGCGATACATTATTACAGACAGCTACTACATCAATTCCAATTATAATGGCAGCCTTAATTTTAAAATACCTTTAATATTTAATAATTATCTGGTGAATACAACTGAGTTATTAAGAGAAATTTTGACTAAAATATTCAGAAAAAAAATGCTGATTATTCTATTGGGAATTGTTTGTGCAGTACTATTATATATTGATGCTAAAATAACAAAACCAACTTATACATCTAAAGCTACTGTTTTCCCTTTAACGAATGCCACAGATAATGCACTTTCAAGCGGAACACTTAGTGGTTTATTGGGTATTACTGATGCACCAAAAAGTTTTTCAGGCGATGCAAGTATTAATATAATTGAACTTGCACTTAGTCGTAATATAAGAGAAGCAGTAGCTTCAGCAAAAATACTGGGGGAATGGGGAAATAAAACGGTGGCAGAATTGTTGATAGAAGAACATAATAAGACTTTTTCTTTTTTTGATAAGAAAATCGAATTACCAAATGACAGTGTTTCTTTAGCTGTTGAAGGGAGCAAATTATTGTTTCCAATCATTAGTGCAAGGCTCAATAGAAATGGGGTATTGGAATTGAATTTTACAACTACCAACGAAAAACTTGTAACACCAGTTTCCGAATTAATCATTTCTAAAATATCCCAATTTTATATAGATCTGAGAATTGAGAAGGCAACAGTTGATTATAATTTTACTTTAAAAAAGATTGATTCTTTACAGAAGGTAATGGATAGCCTTGACTCAAAAGCTATTCAAATGCAAGGCTCTACTTTATTTACACCTGCTGATAAGTTAGTATATAGTATACCAAAAGAAAATCTAGGTGACGAAAAACTCCGGGTATCGCATGAAAGAGATATATCTATTAATAACAGAGAAGAAGCCTTATGGCGTTTGCAAAAAATAACTCCTATTGTTGCCACACTTGATAAGCCCACCCCACCTTTTGATGTAACAAAACCTTCCGGAGTTATATATGCTATTGTTGGATTTATACTTGGAACAATTCTTGCTATGCTGGTTTTAATTAGTGGCCTGATATACCGATATGTGAAAGGTGAAATTTATAAATCTATTTTTGGAGATCATATCAATTCTCCCCAACCTGCTCCTGTAGTTAATTCCTGATTTGTTTCTATTTTAAAAAATAATTTTATCATATTTTATTGCTATTTGAGTAGCTACTCTTTGTCCATCCATTGCTGCACTTACAATGCCTCCGGCATATCCTGCACCTTCACCACAAGGGTATAAATTTTTTAATTGAGGATGCGATAAAAGAATGGCATCACGTGGTATACGAACAGGAGATGATGTACGGCTTTCTGTTGCTACGACAATTGCTTCATTGGTAAAATATCCTTTCATTTTTTTCCCAAATTCAATAAATGCGTTTGCAAGAGGCTGATAAATAAAAGATGGCAATACTTCATTTAATTGTGATGAATTTAAACCGGGCAGGTAAGATGAATTGAGTAAAGAAGAAGAAATTTTTTTGTTGACAAAATCAACCATCCGTTGCGCAGGTGCAATAAAATTTCCACCGCCTGCTATAAAAGATCTTTGTTCAATATGCTGTTGAAAATACATCATTGCCAATAAATTATTTTTTATTGGTTCATTTTTAATTATATCATTAAGTTCTACCTGCACTACCATGCCACTATTTGCGAAAGGATTATTTCGCTTAGATGGGCTCCATCCGTTTACAACTATTTCTCCCGGTGTCGTAGCAGCTGGTGCAATGATACCTCCAGGGCACATACAAAAAGAAAACACTCCTTTGTTATTTATTTGTTGCACAAGATTATAAGAAGCAGGAGGTAAATTATCTTCTCTTATTGTACAGTGATATTGAATTGTATCAATTAAATTTTGTGGATGTTCAACGCGAACTCCCAATGCAAACGGTTTTGCTTCAATCAAGATATTTTTATGATGTAATAATTCAAAAATATCCCTGGCAGAATGCCCTGTTGCCAATATTATTGAATCGGCTTCAAATGTGGAGCCATCAATTGTTTTAACAGATTCTATTTTTTCATTATTAATAATAAGATCAGTTACTTTTTTCTCAAATAAAAATTCGCCACCACGATCTACAATTAATTTACGCATGTTAGTGATGATCTGTGGAAGTTTGTTTGTGCCAATATGCGGATGCGCTTCGTATAGGATTTTTTCATCAGCGCCAAAATGAACAAACAAATTTAGTATGTGGTTAATATCTCCTCTTTTATTACTTCTTGTATATAATTTTCCATCGCTATAAGTACCGGCACCACCTTCACCAAAACAATAATTACTATCACTATTTATAATTCCGTCTTTATTTAAAATAGCCAGGTCTCTTCTTCTTGCTCTCACATCTTTGCCACGTTCCAGAATTATTGGTTTAATTCCTTTTTCAAGTAATTGCAAAGCGGCGAATAAACCGGCAGGTCCGGCCCCGATGATAATAACTTTTTTTAATGATTTGTTTACATCTTTAAAATCAAATTGTAATAATGGACGTTTTTGAAATGGCTCATCAATAAATGCATGAACAATTAAATTCACCCAAATTGTTTTGCCTCTTGCATCAATAGATCTCTTTTCAATATAAAAACCTGAAATGGCTTCTTCTTTTTTACCGGCAGCACTTGCCAGTAATTTTTTTACTATGTCATTATTTGCTGCTTCGGATGGCAGTACTTTTAAAGAAAATTTTTGTTGCATATCAATAAACGCCGGGTATTGATCCTGGAAGTTTGAAGTTTATGTTTTTAAAATGGTAGGTCATCTACTGCATCAGGTGAAGTTGCAGAGAATGTATCCAATGGCTCCAGGTATTCACTGTTACCAACTATCTCAGAAGTATTAGAATTTAGAATTTGTTCAATGCGCCATGCATCTAAATTGGTGATGTAATTAACCTTACCTTCTTTTTCCCAGCGGGTGCCTTTAATGTTGAAATGAACTTTTATTTCATCACCAACATTTACACGATCAATAATGTTCGTCTTATCCTGCACACATTGAAATTTTATGAAGTTTGTAATTGTGCGTCCACCAATATCTTCAGATTTTTCAACAACAAACTCTCTTGTTTTAAAAGTTCCGGTGCGTTGCACAGTATCGTATTTAGCTACCAGCTTGCCGCTTAATTCGTAACTCATGATTTCAAAATTGTGTTATAAAATAATTTTTTTTTAAAATTTATAAAAAGGTTTTAATAAGGATATGTATAAAACAAGGATCGATTTTTATAAAACTCCTGACTTCAAACTTTTCTTTGGTACCCCTATTATAATACTTAATTAAATATCCTTAATAAGAGTCAATAATAAAAATTGCCTGACAAGATACTAATAAATTACTTTCAAAATCAATATTAAGCCAGCTTTTATAAAATAGTATGTTATAATTTATCGTCAAAAACTATTTTAATAAGATAGCTGACACAATACTGGTTCGATTATTTTTCAAAAGTTATCCAAAGTGAATATTTAATAAAATATCTGGTTGAAAAAACGTTATATTTGAAGGAACGAAATTTAATTTTTTTTGAAAGGAAAGGATTTTTTTTAAAAATTCCATACTGTTGGTACATTTAAAAAAACAAGTGAATAAAAAATTTTTTTTTCAACAAAATATCTTGATATTCGCTGTTCTACTCATAAATCATTTTTCAATATTTTTTTGAAAAATTTTTTGGGCATATCGGAAAAAATATTTACTCAACATATTAATTGCTTAAGGGATAATGGATAAAATTTTCGACAAAGTTTGGTCTAATTGTTTGGAAATAATTAAGGACATAGTTGAGTGGCAGCATTTCAAAACTTGGTTTGAACCTATAAAACCAGTTGCACTAAAAGATAAAGTATTAACTATACAAGTACCCAGTCAATTCTTTTTTGAATATCTTGAAGAACATTATATAAGCTTACTTGCTAAAACACTGAAAAGAGAATTGGGAAAAGAAGCAAGACTGGAATATCGTATAATGGTTGATAGTGGTAATAGTAAAAGCAAACCCTTAACGGTAGATGTACCGGGACAAGGATTTAAATCATATTCAAATAATGAAATGGATTTTCCCTTAGTTGTAAATAATCCTGTTAAGAATCCCTTTGTTATTCCGGGACTTAAAAAAATGCAGATCGATCCTCAACTGAATCATTCCTATACATTTGATTCATTTATAGAAGGCGATTGTAATAGGGTGGCCCGTCGTGCAGGTAAAACGGTTGCTGAAAAACCAGGTGGAACTTCTTTTAATCCTTTAGTAATTTATGGAGGTGTTGGTTTAGGCAAAACTCATCTTGCCCAGGCAATCGGCAATGAAGTAAAAAGATTGAATGGTAATAAAGTAGTATTATATGTAAGTTCAGAAAAATTCATTAATCAATTTATCGATCATGGTCGTAATAATGCCATTAATGATTTTATTCATTTTTATCAATTGATAGATGTATTGATCATTGATGATGTGCAATTTTTTAACAGGGCCGAAAAATCGCAGGATGCTTTTTTCTCTATATTCAATCATTTGCATCAAAGCGGTAAACAATTAATATTAACTACTGATAAACCACCGAAAGATCTGGAAGGAGTACAGGAACGTTTGTTAAGTCGTTTTCGTTGGGGCTTGAGTGCAGATCTTCAATCGCCGGATTATGATACAAAGATTGAGATATTGGAAAAGAAAATGAAAAGTGATGGATTGGAAATGCCTAAAGAAGTGGTGAAATATATTGCTTACAATATTAATAGTAATATACGTGAACTGGAAGGCGCTTTAATATCATTGTTGGCACAATCTTCGCTCAACAAAAGAGAAATAGACCTTGAATTGGCCAAGAAAGTGTTACGCAATTTTGTAAAATCATCCAGCAAGGAAATTACCATTGATACTATACAGAAAATGGTGTGTGAATATTTTGATGTTCCGTATGATAAATTATTGCAGAAGACACGTAAAAGAGAAATTGTACAAGCACGACAGATAACAATGTTTCTTGCAAAAGCGTTTACAAAAAATTCGCTTAAAACAATTGGAGAACATTTCGGGGGAAGAGATCATACTACTGTTATTCATAGTTGCCAAACAGTAAAGGATTTAATGGATACTGATACGTTATTTAAAGAAAGTGTACTTGAATTGCAGCAGAAAGTGCAGTTAGCAGCAATGTAATAAGAAAATACCAAAAGTGAATATCCAAATTCCAATAGGGATTTGGATATTTTGTTTTAATACTTTCAGATTGTTTTGGGTTTTACACTGTTGAATTGTATTTTTGCAACCCTTATAAATAAATAAGAGTTGGATTTCGCAAGAACAGGAGAGGTGCCTGAGAGGCCGAAAGGAACGGTTTGCTAAATCGTCGTACGGGTTACTCTGTACCGTGGGTTCGAATCCCACCCTCTCCGCAAAAAAAGTTCTTTAAATATTTATAATATTAAGTTCGGGGCGTAGCGTAGCCCGGTTATCGCGCCTGGTTTGGGACCAGGAGGTCGCAAGTTCGAATCTTGCCGCCCCGACTAAAATTTATGAACCCTGCATTTTGTGCAGGGTTTTTTGTTTCAATAAGGTTTGTAAAATTTTATTTGAATAGTCGTATGACTGGATTCGAAATTTATAATGTAAAATTGATTTTTAAAAACGTCACTATTGGGCATGCTAATTTGATCTTCTTCTAATTGGCTTAAGTAAATAATTATCTTTTTAAAGTTATATCTTAGAATTAAAATTTTGATATGAATAATTGGAGAGAAAAGTTAATGCGGTATGATATTACCTTTTTTTGCTCTCTGTATTTTCAATTACTTTTATTTTCTATTTATTCAATTGCCGTTATTAGTTTTTTTACGGGTAATAGTATATCCTCTTTTTACTTTCCGATTGCATTAATAATTTGTAATGTCATTTTTTTTTATCAAGTAAGAAAAAAAGTAAGATTATCAACAGCCATACTCCTCCTGATTTTTGTAAATCTGATTTTAGCGATAGCTTTTCTTATCTCAATTAATTTTATTGATACATCCTATGATGGTCAATGGTATCATCAACCAGCTATTATCAAACTGGCTGAAGGATGGAATCCTTTTTATGATCCTTTTTATACTATTAATCATTATGAGCAAAATAATTATTTATGGATTCAACACTATTCAAAAGCATCGTGGATAATGGCTGCTTGCATTTATAAGACAACTGGATTGATTGAATCAGGGAAACTTATAAATTTTATTGCAATAGCCGCAGTGTTTTTTTATGCTTATTCTTTTTTCGTAAAACTATTCAAAGAAAAAATATTTATTGCATTCTTTTTCTCGCTATTAATATCTCTAAATCCCGTCGCGACTTCTCAATTACTTTCTGATTATAATGATGGAATACTCTGTAATATGCAATGTGTTTTATTGCTTTCATTATTCGATATGCAATTATTTCATAACAGGCAGTTTATTAAATGGAAATGGTTCGTGCTGCTGAGCGCTATTATTATTGCTGCTAATTTAAAATTTAGCGGGCTTTTCATATCCGGAATTATAGTGGTTATTTTTTCTTTTTACTGGTGGTGGAAAAAAGAATCTCCAAAAATTATTTTTCGCAGGTATGCCCTGATTGGTATTACTGCAATATTTGCAATTGCTTTATATGGGTTTAATCCATACGGCACCAACTCTCTTTATAAAGGTTATATTTTTTATCCCCTTAATGTTAAAGAAGATTATCACGTTTTGATAGGCCGTGAGCCAGATGCGATAAAGGATAAAAACAATATTGAGAAATTTTTTATCTCCATTTTTTCATCAGCTTCCAATGATCCACGTATCAAAGAAATAAATTGGAAAAACCCTATACAGGTAACTCGTCATGATCTTAGAATATTTGAAGAAACAGATGTAAAAATTGGTGGGTTTGGGCCATTGTTTTTGTTAGGGTTATTATTGTCATTTCTTTTAGGAGCTTTCTTTTTTGGTGAGCTGAAGAAAGAACATAAAGTATTATTCATTGTCTCCTTTTCTGCAATTTTCCTTTCAGCTATTTTAGTCCCATCAGCCTGGAAGACAAGGTATGTATCACATTTTTTCCTGTTACCGGTATTGATATGTGTTTTTTCTTTTTACTTATACGGGGATAAAAAAAATAGTATAAAAAAATATTTATCAATTGGTTTATTGATTATTCTTACCCTTAATTTTTTATTAATTGCTAAATCAAATATTTCTGCTAACTTATATAGAACCCGGTTGATAAAAGATGAAATAAATACTTTAAAATTGCGAAAAGACAAATTGATGATGAATTTTAGTAAAGCTAAATTTCAGGTTGTACGTACCCGACTAAATGAAGCTGGAGTTCATTTTACAGAGTCGGATACGCTGACAACAAATGTTCAGGAGTTTCGTGTTTTATATGATTTAAATGGATTTGGCCCTATGTATAATAAAACAAACTAAATGATTTTACACTATATCTTTTGCGTAACTGATAATAGTATCACTAAACGAATATAATTTGATCAGTAACGGTATGCCGAACAACTGAGTGACACAAGAATGTTGAGTAAAGAACAAATACCGGTAACATAAAAATTCTCCTTACATTTATCACAATGCAGGAATGAAAGAAAACATTTAAAATGGCAGTTTGAGAAAAAAGAAAGTTTTTTTAATTAGATATGCTGCTGCAATAGTTTTACTAATTATTGCTGCTGTTCAATTTGGGTTGGTAAAAACCTTGCATATATCTCCATGGAAAGGTGGCGGGTTTGGAATGTTTTCAACGGTGGGTTCTCAAAACTCTTATTTCATTAGGGTTTACACAAATTCACCTTCTGGAGAAAAGATACGGATATTTATTCCTGAAAAATTAGGAGCAGAGGAGCAGGAAATATTTTATTTACCGGTGAGGAATAATTTTATAAAATTTAAAAAAGATGTATTAAAAGAGAAATGGGTTATTGGCAATAATAAAATAATTGAACTCGATTCAGTTGATACCTGTTGCAGCAATCAATATAAACCAATTACAATTATTGATGTTACCATTGAATTATGGCAATATAAGTTCAATATCAATACTTCAAAAGTATATAGTACGCTTTTATCAGAATATTAAACCAATGATGAAGAATAGTTTTTTTAATAAAATAAACATAAAGCAACTCGTTCTTACTATTACACTGTTGTTTTTTTTAATGAATAGCAGTAAGGATGTTTATATTCAATTACCGGTAAGCATCATATGCCTTGCAGCACTAATTTTTCCGGATTTTAAATTATTAAAAATAACATGGCTCTGTTTAATATTAATCTTTTCTATTGGTAATACTTTTCATTATTTTGAGCTGGATAATCATAAATTTTTATACATCTACTGGTGCATTGCAATTTTCGCCTGTCTATTTTCTGACAACTTTGAAAATGATTTGAAGATAAATGCCAAACTACTGATTGGGTTTGTATTTGCATTTGCTTCTCTTTGGAAAATAATTTCGGGAGATTATTTGAATAACTCTTTTTTCGTGTTCACTTCAATTACAGATGGAAGAATTGCAGGCTTTTTTGGTTTACTGCATTTATTGTCAAAAGAAACAATTATGCAAAACAGAAATGCTGTTAATTATTTAGTGAATGAATCACAACCCCCATATCAAATTGGATTATTGTATACCTCTGGAATATATAGAATAGCACAGTTCTTAACATATTTTGGTTTACTTATTGAAATAATAATTTCAGTTTTATTTTTGTTGCCTGATAAAATAAGTGTGACAAAATATAGAGACTATGCTCTTATTGTTTTTTTGTTTTTTACTTATTTGGTTGCACCGGTTTGGGAGTTTGGTTCTATTTTATCAATAATTGGGCTAGCTCAAACAGATTCAAAAAAGAAATCAGCGATATATGTTCTTCTTTTTTTGATTATGCAGATTTATAGGATTCACATTGGAAGATTTTTGTTTTTGTGAGTTCGTAAAAATAGGTTGTAGGTTGCAACCCTAAAATACTTCACCCAGATTTACAGAGATACCTTTAGAGCCTTCCACACCAAATCCGTAATCAACACATAAATTGGTAGCCGAGAATTTATTTACTTTAATTCTTATCCCCACGCCATAGCCGGGAGCAATTATATTTAATTGTTTATAAAGTTCTGAAGAAAAAGATTGTGCATTAGCAAAAACCACTCCGCCTATCAATCCATTGTTTGTTATACCAAAACGATATTCCGTTTCAAAGTATACCATATCTCTTCCGCGATAGCGACCTTGTATGTATCCTCTTCCGGTATTATAAAAATCATCCCAACCAGTACTTGGCAAAAGAAGATAAGGTGGTTTGCCACCAACTGTGAGCCAGTTGTAGCTCCAGAAAGCAAGTACATTATTTGATGCCGATGGAAAATGAATATATTTTCGAGCTTCAATCAACAATGATTGCCAGTTAGCATCACTACCCATGAAAGTAAAATTAGGGCGATATATAATATTCCCATACCAACCTTGAGTTGGATTAATTTGGTTGATACGTGAATCATATAATAATCTAAACGCCGGTCCAGAGGCAGTTACTGTTTTAGTTAAACCATATTTTTGAAAATCAGTTATTACATTTGGTGGTGGAGTCACTTCTCTCACATTCCAGAAATGATCATAATAATAACCGATACCTGCAAAAAGATCTTTGGTAATACTTTTTAAAACAGTTTGGTGTATTTTAATGTAACTAAAATCTATCGTGTACCCATTGTTGATATTTGAGCGTCCACCCAGGCCAAAAGTTGTAGAAGGATATTGCAGGTATCTCCAATCAGTGATAATATTGTATTTGTCTTTTTTTAGCCAGATGCTGCTTTGTATTGGGAAAATGATCTGGCTATATTGCGAATAAGTAAGACTGCTAAGTATACTGGATACTTTAGCATCAGGAAGATGATGTTTTTCCGTATAAAATGCTGCATTGGCGCTAACTACAACTGCAAAACCGGTTTGAAGTGAATATCCTGCTGCAGGCAAGATTGAAGTGTGCAATATATTGGTATCAGAACGGGGCTTTGGATTTTTATTAATGATCCTTTGAACTACATCCAGCAGATCAATCTGTGCTTTGCCTGTTTCATTACCGGTTTTAGGTATTGAATCCTGGGCACATACAAATTGAAAAGATACTAATGCAAATAAAAATGCAGAAACACTTATAAAATGATTGATTTTGTAGATAACTGTTTTTTTAATTGTAAGTGTTATGTTTAATAGACCATGTAATCATGGCGTAAGTTTGTAATAGACAGAAAAAAAATGTTTTTGTTTAATTGGTTACTGCAAAATAAAGAAACAATTTACACAGATATTTTGATGGGGTTAAGCGAAAATGTTAAAGTTTGTAAACCAATCTCTTTGACATACTTTAGCGTACAAGCGGATAAACCCTTATAAAACGACAGGCTATGTATAATATTCAATCTACCCTGCAACATTATTTTGGTTATTATTCTTTCCGGCACAACCAGCAGGAGATCATCGAAAATGTTTTAGCAAAAAAAGATAGTATTGTGTTAATGCCCACTGGTGGCGGCAAATCGGTGTGTTATCAAATTCCTGCAATATTGTTTGATGGTGTAACAATTGTTGTATCTCCTTTGATTGCTTTAATGAAAGACCAGGTAGATGCTTTAAAATTAAATGGCATTGCTGCTGCTTTTTTAAATTCTTCGCAATCATCTTATGAGCAAAGCAACATCATCAATCAAATAAAAAATAAACAACTTAAATTATTATATGTTGCGCCAGAGCGTTTACTGGGACAAAATAATTTTCTTAATTATTTAAAAGAGATCAAGGTTTCTTTATTTGCAATTGATGAAGCTCATTGTATAAGTCAGTGGGGACACGATTTTAGACCGGAGTATTTGATATTGGGGCAATTAAAGAAACAGTTTCCTTCGGTACCGATAATTGCATTGACTGCAACTGCTGATGCACTTACTAAAAAAGATATTATCGAAAAACTGGAAGTACAGGAATACACCGTTTTTGAAAATTCTTTCAATCGTCCTAATATCTATTATTATATAAAACCTAAACGAAGTTATTTTGATCAATTGATTGAATATCTAAATACTCACAAAGATGAAAGCGGAATTATTTATTGCCTTAGCAGAGCTTCAACAGAATCATTAGCGGAAGATCTGCAGAAAGAAGGATTTGCTGCAGAAGCATATCATGCCGGGTTAGAAAAAAATATCCGTGAAGAACGACAGGATAAATTTTTAAAAGATGAGATAAAAATAATTGTCGCCACCATTGCTTTTGGTATGGGCATTAATAAAAGTAATGTTCGTTTTGTGGTACATGTTGATTTGCCAAAAAATATTGAAGGCTATTACCAGGAAACCGGGAGAGCTGGTCGTGACGGGCTTCATAGCGAGGCTATTTTGTTTTACAGTGCAGGTGATGTTTTCAAATTGAAAAATTTTGCAAGGGTGGAAGGCAATGAAGCGCAGAGCAGGATAATGCTGAAGAAGTTGGACCAGATGGCAGACTTCTGCGAAACAAAAATGTGCAGAAGAAGATATTTATTGAATTATTTTAATGAAGCAGCACCTGATTATTGTGGTAGTTGTGATAGATGTTTGAGCGAAGTAGAAAAAACAGATGCAACAATTCCAACACAAAAATTATTAAGTGCTGTAAGTAGATTGAATGAACGCTTTGGAATAAATTATGTAATAGATTTTTTGCGTGGCAGCAGCACCGTAAAAGTGGAACATCTGAATTTAAAAACTTATGGCATTGGTAAAGACATCAGCAAAGAACAATGGAAATTATATGCCAGGGAATTATTGCAATTAAAATATGTAGAACAAACCGACAGCGAATATCCTGTATTAAAATTGAATGAAAAAAGCCGTGCAATTTTAAGAGGTGAGTTGAATGTGCAATTAACAAAATCAACAACGTTCAAAAAAGAACAAACTTTAAATGAAGCAGACACTTCACCAATAGTTGATGAGTTGTTTAAAGAATTAAAAGCTGTTCGTTATGAATTGGCAAAAAGAGAAAATGTAGCGGCCTTTCAAATTTTTTCTGATGCTACACTTGCAGAACTTGCTACTTATTTACCTTTTACTATGACAGACATCTCCAAAATATCGGGCTTTGGAGATATAAAACTGGAGAAATATGGAAAATTATTTTTGGATACTGTCATTCAATATTGTAAAAAGAATAATCTCTCCACAAACATTAATAATAAAATAGTAAAGCGCATACGCAAATCTGAAACAAAAGAAAAGTCAACGGATACCAAGCATCTCAGTATGCAATTATTCATTGATGGAAAATCAGTAGAACAAATTGCTTTGCAAAGAGAGCTAACTGAGCAAACCATATTGGGGCATTTGGCTTATTATATTGGACGCGGCGAATTGGATGTAAAAAAATTAGTTCCCGCCTATAAGATAGAACCTATTAAAGATGCCGTAAATAAATTGGGCAATAGCGCTTTGACGCCTATCAAGCAAAAATTGGGGGATGATTATTCGTTTGGCGAGATAAGAGTTGTGATTAGTTATATGCAATGGTTGAGTGAACGATGAGATTTGCTATCAACACCAATCGAATCACGAGAAATGAAGATGGATTCATGAGAAATGATAATGGAATCACGAGAAATGGTCATGGATTCACAAGAAATGATGATGGAATCATGCGAAATGATTATGGAATCATAAGAAATGATGATGGATTCACAAGAAATGAATATGGAATCACGAGAAATGATGATGGATTCACGAGAAATGGTGATGGATTCACGAGAAATGATGATGGAATCATAAGAAATAACGTTGGAATTAAAAGAAATGTGTTCTATTTGCTAATTAAAGCTTCATAGTGGTATGCGGTACAAGTGAGTGACACAAGAATGATGAGCAAAGAACAAAATGCTGATAACAAAAGAAAAATGAATTCGTATCATGTTAACATTAAAACAATCGCGGCAGTACAATCGCTTTAAAAAACTTTCCGTTTTTTTCACTGCCAATAACACACTCATTGCAGGCTTTGCCCCATTTCAAACAGAAGTAAACAGTTTCATCCTCAACCTTCAATCACTTGATGCATTGGTGCCCGATACTGATGGAATAACCACCGGAATTACTTCCGAAAAAACTGCTTTGAAGCAACACATTGCCGATGCGTTGGCTATGGTTTGCAAAAAGACAAGATCGTATGCGCTTATAAATAACCTGCCGCAATTAACTGCTGCTACTAATATAGGTACCACTAAAATTTTTAAAATGAAGGACGCCGATATTCATGGATTTGCATTGACTATCGAAACTATTATTACACCTGTATTGGCAGACCCTGCTTTTGCTACTTATAATATTACTACTGCCACGCTTACTGCTATTGTAACCTCCGCCACTAGATTTACGGGTATGATCGGAAAGGCGGAAACTGCCGATTCCATCATTACCATTGCCAGTACTTCTATTAATAATTTCATTAAGGCAATCATTATTAATATCTCACATTTTGATCTGCTGATAAATGAATTTGAAAGTACGCATCCTGCTTTTGTGCAGGAATATTATATCAATTCATCGCCGGATATTACCAGCATACATCATAATGGAATTAAAGGAACTGTTACTGATAAAGCAACGGGCTTAGTTATTACTAATGCAACCATAACCGTTAGTACTGCCAACAAAAAAGATAAAACAACTACCACCGATATCAATGGCGTTTACAATCTACGCAGCATAAATGCCGGTGATTATACTATTACTATTACAGCAGAAGGTTTTACCTCGCAAACAATCGTTCATAAAATTGTAAGAGGTAAGATTGATGAGATGGATTTTGTGTTGTGAGTAAATTTTTATGTTCTTAGCTTTAGTGCTACTATTTAACATTGTTGTGTCACTCACTTGTACGGCATACCTTTATTGGGCTTTATTGAAATGAAGTTATTGGTGATAATATCAACAAAGACTAAAAGTGTTTTATCTTCATTTAGAAATTGAAAGTGTTTCTAAGTATCTATCCATTTAAAATTTTGCAATAATATTTGTTTGACACATGAAAATTATAATGTTCTTTCTGTTGTTTTGTTTATCCATGTTTGCAGGTGCTCAGCAATCAATAAATAATATTCATATAAATTGTTGTGGCATAAATCAAATAATACCGGTTTTCAAAAAGGACACAGGAAAAGGCTTTAGCCTGCCTTATTATAGTTATTGGGATTTGCTTAGGTTAAATTATCTTTCTCCAATTACTCAATCAAAAGCAAAGTTTGAAATTCGATATTGGATCGATGCTTACGGCCATCAAATGCTAATTGATATAAGTGGTGTTCACAATTCTGTAGTGGTTAAGCGATACGATGTTCGTAATGGATATAAAGGCGATACCTCATTTCAATATCGCGATATTGGTTCTTTAGTTACACACATTTTCACTGATTCTGAAATAAATCAAATTACAAAGGGAGATAGTGCCATAAGCCAAATGATTAAAAAAAATCAAGATTCTCTCAGGATATTTCTACACGAAAATTCTCAATTCACGTTGAACGAATCATGGAATAGTTTTTTTAATGATTTAATAAAATGCCATCTCTTTGATATGCCTGATCAACAAATACTAGATAGTATTATAAACAAGGATAACCCACACTCAGATATTTGGGGAAGCCCAAATGGCGGTGGTTATATTGAAATAAAAATAGGAAAATATTACAGAGGTATATGGATTGCTGCAAAGGATTATTTTTCACCTGTGCCAGATTCAATTGTTCCATTTATTTTAGCCAGAGGTTTTTTATTTAAAAAATTCCGCCAATTCTATCACGATCTATATCAAATTGAATAGGTACCATTCAAAATGTTGCACCGTCTTCGACAAGCTCAGACTGACAGTATATAATTTCGCTTCAATAAAAGTTGAATAAAAATATACAGTGTAAGTGAATTACATTTGTTTCATGCTGAGGAGCGAAGCATCTTATTTACAAATATAAAAGTTGTCAGTCTGAGCTTGTCGAAGACGGTCGATTAAAAATTAACCTTAATGAAAAGTATTGGTAACTATTATGTTTATATAGTTGAGTGCAATGATAAAAGTTATTACACCGGCGTTACCAATGATATTGAGCGAAGATTGTGGGAACATAATAATGGATTCAATAAACTAAGTTATACCTACAAAAGAAAACCAGTACAATTAAGATATTGCGAACGATTTCAAATTATTACCCAGGCTATTGCATGGGAAAAACAAATTAAAGGCTGGTCGAGAAAAAAGAAAGAAGCTTTATTTAAAGATAACTGGGATGAAATAAAAAGACTTGCAAAAACAAAAGGGCCGTCTTCGACAAGCTCAGACTGACAGTATTAAAATTGAATGAATGAAAGTTGCATAAAGAACAAAAAATAGTAGGATCATTCTTTTATATCAGCAGCTTTAATTCTTTTTATATTACCATTTTCAGAAAAAATAAGATCGCTATTTGTTTGGCGTTTCTTTTGCAGCAATTTTTTAAAAGAGAGGTCTAATCCTTTTTTTATTTGTTCTCTTATTTGGTTATTATCTGGCTTACTTTTTTTCATTTGCTTTGTTTTTTATTTGCTCCCATAGTTGTTTATTATAAATGCTTCTTTCATTATTTTCATTTCCTTCTGCAATAAACGTATAAGGTTTGCTGGAATTATCTATTATCAGCCAATAGTCACACAAATTTACAAAAACTTTTACCAGGTTATGTATCCCTTTACTGTACCTGCGTGCAATAACATCTTCTGGTATATTATGTCCGCCTTCCGCTACTCTTTCTTTTACCCTTTCTATTGCTAAGTTTACGTCGTTTAACCAAAAAAATAATAGCGTAACGGTATACCCTTTTTCTTTTGCAAGGCGAATAGTTTTTTGATATGATAAAGTTGTAAGTGTTGTTTCAAATGCAAAATCAATGTTTGAATTCAAAAGTCCTTCAATTCGTTGAAGCATTATCCTGCCTGCCTGAAAAGAAACAGTCTCCGGTTGAAATGGTGATAGCCCTTTCGCAATTTCATCAGCATTTACAAACTCTTTACAGTTAAGCATTGCAGGTAATATTGTATAAGATGCAGTAGTTTTTCCTGCGCCGTTACAACCTGCTATTATAAAAAGGTTCGGCATTGTATAATTGCTTTAACCAAAAATACATTTTATGCTTCAATAAAAGCTCAATAGCGGTATGTCGTACAAGTGAGATTATTCTTTCCTTTTACTAAAAGAAAAGAATAACAGAACAAGTTCACAACGATGCTGCTATGAAAAACTAAAGCTGGTAACATAGTATTTCTTAAACTCTTTACCAGTATGCCTCTTCGGCAGGTTGCGGCTTTGTTCGTATCTTTGATAACATAGTAAGTACGCATGGCAAAGGAAAAGATCTCTGTGAAAGAGGAAAAAAATTCCAACGATTTTATTGAAGTATTCGGCGCAAGGGAACACAATCTTAAGAACATTGATATTAAGATCCCTAAAAATAAATTAGTAGTGTTCACCGGCGTTAGTGGCAGTGGTAAATCATCGCTGGCATTTGATACTATTTATAATGAAGGGCAACGCCGCTACATGGAAAGTTTTTCGGCGTATGCAAGGCAATTCATTGGCGATATGGAACGCCCTGATGTAGATAAGATAACGGGTTTGTCGCCGGTGATTTCCATTGAACAAAAAACCACCAATAAAAATCCGCGAAGCACTGTTGGTACGGTTACCGAGATATATGATTTTTTGCGTTTGTTGTATGCAAGGGCCGGAGAGGCTTACAGCTATAACACTGGTAAGAAGATGGTAAAGTTTAGCGAAGAAGAAATTGTAGAAAATATTTTTAAAAAATTTAAGGGTAAGAAAATTTCTTTATTAGCGCCATTGGTAAGAGGACGTAAAGGTCATTACCGTGAATTGTTTGAAGACATTCGTAAGAAAGGATATTTAAAAGTGAGGATCGATGGAGAAGTAAAAGACCTGACTCCAAAGATGCAATTGGACCGGTATAAAATTCATGATATAGAAGTGGTGGTGGATAGGTTAGCTGTTACGGATGATATGAAACTGAGGTTGAGTCAAAGCGTACAGAAAACATTGCAGGTTGGTAAGGAGTTAATGTTCTTATTAATTAATGATGACAATAAAGTAATTCAATACAGTAAACAATTGATGTGCGAAGACACTGGCATCAGTTATGAAGAACCTTCACCGAATGCATTTTCATTTAACTCGCCATATGGTGCATGCCCAACTTGCAAAGGTTTAGGAAATGTTTATACCATTGATATGGAATCTGTATTGCCTGATAAAACAAAGAGTGTAAAAGAAGGTGCTATTGCACCATTGGGAGAAGAAAGAGATGCAAGTGTTTTTCAGCAAGTGGTTGCATTTGCAAAAAAACATAAGATCAGTTTAGATAAACCTGTTAAGGATCTATCCAAAGAACAACTTGATCTGCTTTTATATGGAGATCAGAATATTAATCCTGAACTGGAATTGGATCTAAGTGATGAAACTGTTCCGCAATTTTATACTGGTAGTTACGAAGGAATTATTCCTATGCTTAAACGCTGGTTTACTTCTACCAATAGCACTGAAGCATTAAGAGAGTGGGTTGATAAATTTATGCAATTAAAAGTTTGTGATTCATGTAAAGGAACAAGATTAAAAAAAGAAAGTCTTTGGTTTAAAGTTGATAATAGAAATATTGCTGAGTTGAGTGCAATGAATTTAGATAATCTGGCTGCATGGTTTGATGGAATTGAATTGAGATTAGAAAACAGACAAAATGCGATTGCAAAAGATGTATTGAAAGAGATAAGAGAGCGTTTACAGTTTTTATTGGATGTTGGACTTACTTATCTCACCGTTAGTCGACCTTCTAAAAGCCTTAGCGGTGGCGAATCTCAGCGGATACGATTAGCAACACAAATTGGTTCGCAGTTGCAAGGCATTACTTATATATTGGATGAACCAAGTATTGGTTTGCATCAACGGGATAATCAACGCTTAATAACTTCCTTACAAAATTTAAGAAATATTGGTAACAGTGTATTGGTAGTAGAGCATGATAAAGATATTATGCTGGCTTCAGATTACTTAGTTGATATTGGTCCAAGAGCAGGTATGCATGGCGGACGAATTGTTGTAGAAGGTACACCTCAAACAGTGTTGGATTCTAACTCTGATACATCGCAATATTTGCGTGGCATAAAAAAGATTGAAGTGCCGAAAGAAAGAAGAAAAGGGAATGGCAAATTTTTAGAACTGAACGGAGCAAAGGGTAACAACTTAAAGAATGTTCATGTAAAATTTCCATTAGGAAAATTAATATTGGTTACGGGTGTAAGTGGTAGCGGTAAATCAACATTGATCAATGATACATTGTATCCATTGCTGAGTGAGTTTTGTTATGGCTCCAAGATGCTTCCTATGGAATATAGTACCATCAAAGGGTTGGAGAATATTGATAAAGTGATTGAAGTAGATCAATCGCCTATTGGACGCACTCCAAGAAGTAATCCTGCAACTTATTGTGGGTTTTTTACTGACATCAGAACATTGTTTGCATCTGTTCCTGAAGCAAAGATCCGTGGATACAATGCCGGACGTTTTTCTTTTAATGTAAAAACAGGAAGATGCGATGTTTGTGAAGGCGGTGGAATGAGAGTGATTGAAATGAATTTTTTACCGGATGTTTATGTGCATTGTGAAAAGTGTAATGGCAAACGATATAACAGGGAAACACTTGAGATTCGTTATAAAGGAAAATCTATCAGCGATGTATTGGATATGACTGTAGATGAAGCAGTAGAATTTTTTCAACCTGTTCCATATATCTATCGTAAAATAAAAGTCTTAAAAGAAGTTGGACTTGGTTATATCACACTCGGGCAAAGCGCTGTAACATTAAGCGGTGGTGAAGCACAACGGGTAAAACTAAGTACAGAGTTAGGAAAAAAAGATACAGGCAAAACATTTTATATATTAGATGAACCTACTACAGGGTTACATTTTCAGGATATACAACATTTGCTGGAAGTATTAAATAAATTAGTTGACAGAGGCAACACTGTTCTAGTAATTGAACATAACATGGATGTAATAAAAGTTGCGGATCATATTATTGATATTGGCCCTGAAGGTGGAGATGGTGGCGGAAAAGTTTTATTTGCAGGAACGCCTGAAGAATTAATTAAGATAAAAGAAAGTTATACAGGATTTTATTTAAAGGAAGAATTAAAATAAAATGGCAAAGGATAATAAAGAAATTTGAAAGAATGTGGTTTCAGGGGTGTGCATTATATAAAAATATACATTGCTTGTTTCCCGGGGGTTAATTTCTTTTATATCACTTTGCCAAAATATGTTTACCAGTATTTTTTATTGTATTATTAATTTCCCACTTTTTAGTTTAAGATCATTATCAAAGCAGTCATAGAAATAGATCCCTTTTTGCATGTCTTTTATAATGGTCTCCTGGCTGTTATTTACCAAAACTTCTTTTACTAATTTCCTCATTGTAGAATAGAAATATATCTGCATCACTTTATTTCCACCAGCTTTTATCAGAACTTTCAATTCTTTCTTTGCAACATTCTCAGTAAATAATACCGTTGCTTTTTTGAAAGTAGCCGGAGGATAATGATATATGTCTGCTGCTTTCGATTTGTTGTATATCATGACCAACAAAAAGCAGGTAATTAGCACAATGATCTTAAAGACCACGGGGTTGGTTTGAAAACTGTTTCTCATAATTATTAGTTTTAATAGTATATAGATCTAGAAACGTCCTGGGCATCTCATTTGATTCTTTTGCCTATCGCTAAAACTACTTTCATATATTGTACCTAATCGAAATCCAAATTTTAATAAGATCGAAAAATAAGCATCCGTATTATTTGGGTTGCCTCGTTGTTCACCTGGAGCAAAACGGCTATACCCTGATATTTGTGAGCTCGGTATCTTATCATATATCTGTTTTGCGATGGCCGCTTTCGCCGGCGATAAATATTTATCGAACAATGATGGATCAATATAAGTTGTACTCACATCATCAATATAATCAGTAAATGTTTTTCTATATAAAACTTCCATGCTTATATTCATTCTATCGGATGCAAAGTATTTTAATCCGCCACCCATTGGAATATTTATCTGTGTTAATGCATAATTCTTTCTATCCGGATATTCCGGAAAACCTTCTCCCTCCGTATGTAAAGGTTGAAGATGATACCATGTTGTTACGCCATTTTCTGTAAGTGATCCCATTGGATCAAAATGAAAAACCCCTACTCCTGCAAAAAAATATGGACGAAATCTTGGCGTATAATCGGGGTCGTTATGTTTCATCAGCATTATTGGAAATAATTCTATAGCTCCATATGCTTCCCACACATCCGATCTGAAATCAAGATTGCGTTCTTTACGATATAATTCATTGATACCATTAGTATGAATAAGACTATCTGCCCCTTCCAGGTAAGTATATTCTGCTCCAAAACGAAAACCCAACCAGTTGTTCGGATAAGCAGTGATAAACACACCTTTCATCATTTTGGTTACAGGAAGGTTTACATCTTTTAAACCTTTTGTGCCATAACCAGCATTGCCACCCAGATCTCCTAAAAAAGTAGTTGGCCCAAAATTCAGTCCTGCTTCAACTTTAAAATCTTCGTTACCAAGAATCAGATGTTGCGAAAATGCGTTAGTGAAAAAACTCAAACAGAGCAGTAAGGAGATCGCCCCTCTACAAATAAAGCAGTGTAGATGATTTTTCATTTAAAACCTGATTTTGGATAGTTGGAAACAGATGAGTTCTATCTGTTATATCATCTTATAAAACGAGAATAGGGGCTAAATATTGCTCTAAAAACACGAAATTATCTTCGGAAACTACGGTGAATACTGCTTATTTGACAAAAGGCAAAATATCTTCTATGCTAACAGGTTTCTCTAAGTTATCTATTTCAATTACAATGTAATAGCCATCAGCGCCACCAGCTCTTTTAACAGCATCCACTAATTTTTGCTGGTCACTTTCAATACGTCGGCCATCTATATCACTCCATATTTCTTTGGTACAAAGACAACCTTGGGTTGGAGTTAAGGGGTAAAAGATCTTTTCTTTATAATATTCAGGATCAATAGTTGTTCCGTGTGCGATAATTTCTGAGCGACCGATTCCGCCTGCATAATACGTTTCATAAAGAGGTTTATAATCTTTTAATCCATCAGGCAATAATTTTTTATACTGATCTTCTGTCCATATTGTATCAGTTATAGTTTCATCATTCATAAATTTTTGAATACTTGTTTCAAAAGGCATTGTCAATTGAATGTTTGTTGTAGGACCAATATAATTTGCACGGGAAATATCAAATCCATGCATCCTGAAAATTCCCTGCGGTGTATTGCCATTGGTTAGATAGAATGGTAAATTGCCCACACTTCTTGCCAGTTGCAGAACATAAAAGATACTTCCATCATCATTTTTAATAAAATTTCCATTAATATCTTTTACAATCGCAATACCCGGATAATCCCTGTTCTTTCTTTGGATACTATAAACAACAACATTTTTTTTCAGAAAATTTGTTGCAAAAAATGGAGGTAGAATATATTTGGCAGGTAATATCTTTTGGTTTGATAAACGCCCTGATATTATACTTGTGATACTATCAGTATTTTTATACCAGCCATATGAATTATTAGTTGTTTCAAATTGTTCCCATAGATAGTCATTTGTTTTCTCAGACGAATCATTTTGTTTTAGATATTCGGCGCACAATGCAAATACTTTTTCATCATTGGTCTGTTCGATTAGTTTTCTAACTGCATCAACAAAATCATTTGGATAATTTGCATATGCTAACTCTAACAATGATCGTTGAAGATCGGTACTTCTTTTTTCAACTGAATCAAAAGCAATATTGATTCGATTGGTTGCCCAGTCTGATCTGTATTGCAATAACTCCATTGCCCAGAAAGCATTTTCCCAATTCTCTTTTGTTGAATCGGTAAGAGGAAGTGAAAGATCTCTATTAATTAAATAATTAACGATGTTACGTTGTTCTTCAACACGGTTCTTTTTAATAGCGCCTTTAAAATATGGGATCGCATCATTTTGTGCATGAACAGTTGAAAAATTAAAAGAGATCAATATCAATAGAATGATACAATGTTTGCAAAGCAATGAAGTTTTAATAACCATATTTATCTTTCCATAATAATTTTAAAAATTTCCGTAACTCTTCTTCTCTTGCATTGTTGCCGGGTTCAAAAAAAGTTGTTCCGCTAATTTCTTTTGGTAAATATTCCTGTGGCGAAAAATTATTTTCATAGCTATGAGAATATTCATAACCTTTCCCATAATCTAAATTCTTCATCAATTTTGTTGGAGCATTACGAATATGCAATGGTACCGGCAAATCACCAAGTTTGCTGACCGCATTGGATGCCGTGCCAATCGCCACTGTAGCACTATTGCTCTTTGCACTGGATGCCAAATAAATAGCGCATTGAGATAAAATAAGATTTGATTCGGGATAACCAATTTTATTCACTGCATCAAATGTAGCATTAGCCAATAACAATGCATTGGGATTTGCATTACCAATATCCTCACTTGCTAATATCAACATGCGTCTTGCAATGAATTTTACATCTTCACCACCCTCTATCATTCTTGCAAGCCAATATACAGCAGCATTAGGATCGCTACCACGAATAGATTTTATAAAAGCAGAAATAATATCATAATGTTGTTCACCTTTTTTATCATAGATAGCAATGCGTTGTTGTGCGATCTCCATTACTTTATCATCCGTTATCACAATATTATCGCCTAATGTTTCAGTAACTAATTCTAACAAGTTCAATAATTTTCTGGCATCACCGCCAGAGACATTTATTAATGCTGCTGTTTCTTTTAATTGGATCTTTTTTGTTTGTAAGATTTTATCATCTTTAATTGCATGATTCAATAATTCGATCAGATCATTTTCATCCAATGGTTTTAAAACATAAACTTGGCAACGACTTAACAAAGCTGAGTTCACTTCAAATGAAGGGTTTTCTGTTGTAGCTCCAATCAATGTGATGATACCCTTTTCAACAGCACCCAAAAAAGCATCCTGCTGACCTTTATTAAAGCGATGAATTTCATCAATGAATAAAATAGTATTGATTTGCTTCTTTGCAATATCAATTACTTCTCTCACTTCCTTTACTCCACTGCTGATGGCACTTAATGTATAAAATGGAACTTTTAAAGTATTAGCAATAATATTGGCAATAGTTGTTTTGCCTGTACCCGGCGGTCCCCACAATATCATACTCGGTACTTTGTTGTGTTCAATGGCTGTACGCAAAATACTTCCTTTGCCCGTCAGGTGTTGCTGGCCAACCAATTCATTCAATGATGATGGACGTAAACGTTCTGCTAATGGTGATGACATTACTTCATTGAAGTTAAGAAGAAATGAAGAATTAATTTTTCACTTCTGATACCTTACCCAAATTTTTCTTTTTTAAGAACCAACCTAATAAATATACTACTGCTACAACTGCAATAAATATACTTATCCCTTTTACTTCTGCCGATGATAAATGCATAAGGAACCAACAAATAATAATAATAGCAAAAAAAGGTACGCTTAAACCTCCGGGTATTTTAAATATACCTGCAGTATCTGTATTTTTTTGCCTTCTCATTTTTATAATTGCCAATACAACACCTAAATAAATAATCAATGTCGAGGCACTGCTTACAATAACTAATTGTTTAAAGCCACCTGAAATTGAAAATATAAAATCGCAAGCTGTATAAATAATAATTGCCCAATAAGGGGTAATAAATTTTGAATGTATTTTGGATAGAAATGATGGTAACAATTTATTTTCAGAAGCGGCAAAGATCAACCTGGGAAATTGAAATGGAGATGAGCTAATGTTTGCAAACATGGATATGACTGCACCGATAGTAAGTAACGTAGCACCCCATGGCCCAATAACAAATAGTGCAACTGCAGTCAATGGGGCATCTTTATGATTTTGAAGATCTGTTCCTAATACACCCTGTGCAATTAATTGTATCAAAATATAAAAAAGTATCACAAGAGTAAGTCCAGATAATATCCCTAACGGTGCTGTTCGTTTTGGATTTTTCATTTCTCCGCCTACCAGTAATGCCGTATCACCACCCATAAAAGCAAAGAATAAAATAAGACAAGCTTCTCCCAAATTATGAACAGAAGGCCAGTGTTGCCATTGCAGATTATGAAATTTAATTTTAAAGAAGCCGATAGCAACAAGTAAAAACAATGGCACTAATTTCAATGCAGTGCCAATGCGAATAACATTCATTCCCTGTTTAACTCCACGTATATTTATTACAGCAAGTCCACCAAATAAAATAAAAAAGACTATACCTCTGTAAAGAGGAATTAATAATAATTGAAACTTTATTGAAAGCAGATCCACTATACCATTGGCAATAGCAGCATCAGTTAAAATGCCTGCTCCAAACAAATAAAGAGTGTAAGCAACAAAACCCGCAAACGGGCCAAAGGCTTTTTCTATATAAGCATAAGCGCCGCCACTAACTGTTACACGGCTACTGGCTTCAGCAAAGCAAAGCATTACTGCAAAAAGCATAATACCACAAACTAAATAAGCAAGTATAGCAGCATTACCAATACTAATGGCTACCAATGCAGGCAATAAAAAAATTCCGGCACCTACAATATTGTTCACCGTATTAATGGCCACATCCATTACACCTATTTCTCTTTTTAAACCTTCGTTTTGGTTATTATCCATTTGGCTTTGCAGTTATAAGGAAGATAATTGAAGATAGGAATCAATTAGTAATAAAAAAATTACAGCCGATTATTAAAAATTCAGAACTTTAGAATAAGTATTGATCACTTTAAAACTAAGATCATGAAAAAGATTAGTTGTATTGTATGTTTTATAATCTCTTTATTTAACGCATCAGCACAGGATTCTATAAGTATACAACAGGAGATAGGCACAGAAAAAATGTATGGCCTGCAATTCAGCGATGCTAAAAGAGATTCTATAGTTAGTGGCTTATCCGATAATCTTAAAACATATCAATTCTTACATGATCAGAATTTACCCAACAATATTCCCATGTCGCTTTCATTCGATCCGGTATTGCCCGGTATGCATTTTAATATAAAACAGGAACCGTTAATTTGGAACATTCCCGATAATGTTAGTTTACCAAAAAATAAAAATGAATTGGCTTTTTATTCTGTCGTTCAACTTTCATCATTAATAAAATATAAGAAATTAAGTTCTGTCGAACTCACTCAATTTTTTATTCAACGTTTAAAAAAATATAGCGACACATTGCATTGCGTAATAGAGTTAACAGAAAATATTGCCATGAAGCAAGCAAAAAAAGCAGATGAAGATCTAGCAAAAGGAATTTATAAAAGTCCCTTGCAAGGAATTCCTTATGGCATAAAAGATCTGTTTGCAGTAAAAGGAACACACACAACTTATGGTACGCCACCATACAAAGATCAAATGATCGATCAAACTTCTTTTGTAGCACAACAACTCCAGGATGCAGGCGCAGTGCTGGTTGCAAAGCTTTCATTGGGAGAGCTTGCAATGGATGATGTTTGGTTTGGCGGACTCACCCGCAATCCATGGAATTTAAATAAAGGTTCCGGTGGTTCATCTGCCGGCTCATCATCTGCAACTGCTGCCGGACTTGTTCCATTTGCAATTGGTACAGAAACTTATGGTTCTATTGTTGACCCAAGTTGGAGATGTGGTTTAACAGGTTTACGTCCATCATTCGGAAGTATCTCACGCAGCGGTGCAATGGCATTGGCATGGAGTTCAGACAAAGTTGGTCCCATTTGCAGAAGCGCAGAAGATGCAGCAATGGTGTTTGCATACATTCATGGCACGGATGGCAAAGATGCATCTGCACGTAAGATGCCGTTTAATTATACTGGAAAAATTAATTTATCAAAACTTAAAATTGCGTATGCAAAAAATTATATTGATTCATTGCCGGATAACAGTGCAGAAAAAAATCTGTTAGCAACATTAAAAAAGTTAGGAGCAAAAATAACAGCAGTAGATTTTCCCGATACATTGCATGGAAATGCCATTCTCAATTTAATTGTTGCTGCAGAAGCTGCAGCTGCTTTCGATCCGCTCACACGTTCCAACAGGGATGATGAAATGGTGCAACAAAAAAAGGATCGTTGGCCAAATGTTTTTCGCACGGCACGTTTTATTCCTGCGGTGGAATATATCAATGCCTGCCGTATGCGTTACAGCATCATGCAAAAGGTAGATCCGTTTATCAACCGCTTTGATATATTCATTGCACCACCCGAAACCGGCGACCAGCTTGCAATCACCAATCTCAACGGTTATCCGTCTGTTACATTGCCAATTGGGTTTAATGAAAATGGAATGCCCATTGCCATCACATTCATCGGGCATTTATATAACGAAGCAACATTGCTCGCTTTTGCAAAAGCTTACCAGGATGCAACCACTTTTAATTTGCAGCATCCGTCATTGTTTAAATAAGAAAATTATTTTGGACAAGCATTAGTTCTCTATTCAACATCGTTGTGTCACTCACTTGTACTTTGAGTTCTTTATGGAGCTTTTATTGAAGTAAGTATGTGATACAAATTATTAAGTAAGATTATATTCTGACTTAAGAGTCTTATACTCTTCCTCTGAAATATGTAATTTCCACTCGATTTCTCCTATTGCTTTTGGATTAATGTTTATTACTTCTGCTATTCTTCTAGAGCCCCACTGTTTTAAGCCGTTTTGATATGTACATAAACATTCTTTTACTTCAACACACTCGAAGAATTCATCTAATGTTTTGGGAAGACAAGCTATATTAGAGGCGACATAGTCACTCGCTACACTGGGATAATATAAGCAATGAACTTTTGGTTGTGCTTTTGTTAAGTAAAAGTTAGAAAACAATGAGCTGAATATATATCCAAATTTATTATCTCTATCTACTTTCTTAATGAATACTTCAGTCATAAACTTTAAAAATTCAGAAACAGTCTCGCTCACATTATTATTCAATGTGCTGAGAAAGTTATTATGATATTTCCAATCATTCTCAAATTCTGGCCTTTCGTAAATTGCTTCATGATAAAATATTGGTAAATGATTGATTAATGTATTCTTCTTTTGCCTCCATTTTGAAACTGTATATAAATCACCTAATTCTGGTTGTGTTTCTAAAATTGCAGAAAGATTGCCACAGCCTGCATAGAATACTGATTGGCCCTTTAGACTAGCTCTATTAAAATCTAGCTTAGGTTCAATTTCCGAGGGTGGATACTTTAATTGCGAATAGTCAGTTAATCTTTCATTTTTTTTATCTTCTCTTACGGTTCGATTAATTACGACTCTTTCAAAGTCTCCTTCAAAATGTGTTGGAAATGCTAGGACTGGGAAAAAAGCAATTTCACTCTCAAAGCTATTTATTAACGTTGATTCTAAAATTCTTGGAAGTAAGTATTGTGAAGCTTGTCTGGATGCTCGGATTCTTCTTAGAAAAAATTCTTTTTCTAACTGAGTTAACTTTAAATCTCTTAAATCATTTGACATTGGGTTAGTAAAAGGTTAGTATAACATTTAAATATTCACTTCTTTTTAATTTCAAAGCTCATTTACAATTTAGTTTATCTAACCTAACTTTAAAAATAAAAACAAAATGAAAACAATATTAAAACTGGAAGAAGCAATGATATTAATTGCTATTTTATTTCCTCAGCATATATAATCTCGGGACGCTCAATACTTATCAGGGCAGTGGCAAATTTGATTACCCGGAAAGACTAACGGACAGAATGTTGCTGTTTATTATAGTGCCTGTAAGGCTTGTGAACGATTAATTAACTAGTAATTATGTATTTTATGTAATTTGCCTCTTCATTTTTAATAGATCTTATGGCGCTGGAAGAATTTGAAAAAGAACGGGAAGGAAGGAACAAAGGTTATCGCCGCATGAAAAGTATTATGGATTACGGCATGGGTGTTTTGTGGATGGCTATGGGTATATTTCTTTTATTCCCGACAAAGTTCAGCCCACAGTTTGAACAATATGATAATGCGATGATGAAAAGTTTTGCAGGAGTTTGTATCTTATATGGGATATTCAGATTGTACAGAGGGTATAAGAAAAATTACTAGACAAAAAATGGGCAGGTATTTTAAAATAACATTAATAGTTGTGAGGCTTTTCGGTTTTTTATTAATGCTGTTGAGTATAGATAGTTGTGGCGGACCTCATGCACGTACTGACCTTGATACTACAAGTAGTGGTACTATTAATATAAGTGTAGACGAAAGTTTTAAACCGATCATCGATTCTGAGATCAAAGTGTTTGAAGCACTTTATCCTAATGCAAAGATCATAGCGCATTATAAACCGGAAGCAGATTGTTTGCGTGATTTAGTAAAAGATTCTGGCACACGTTTGGTAATTGTAACAAGAGGATTGACAGATAATGAAGAACTTTTTTTTAAAGATTCATTAAAGTTTATTCCATCGTTTGATAAAGTTGCTAATGATGCAGTGGCGGTTATTGTAAATAACCAATCGGAAGATTCTTTTATTACAATGAATAAAATTCGTGCCTTGCTGGAAGGAAGTAGTGCTGATAAAGAGAAAGTGATATTTGATGGCTCAAATGAAACCAGTACTGTCAGGTTTGCTGTAGATTCTATTTTAAGAGGCAGGCCATTGAACAATGATAAAGTAATTGGGTTAAAGAATAGTCAGGAAGTAATTGATTATGTTTCTAACCATAACGATGTAATAGGTTTGGTAGGTGTTAGCTGGGTAGGAAATAAAGAAGATACCACACAAATAAGTTTTTTAAAAAAAGTTAAAATTGCGTCTGTTGAATGTAGTGCCTGTGGTAGTGATATATTTGTAAAACCTTACCAGGCCAATATCATGTATAAAAGATACCCGTTGGTACGTGGATTGTATTATATATTAAAGGAAAATTATGATGGGCTGGGAAGTGGTTTTGCAAATTTTTTAAGCCAGGAAAAAGGGCAATTGATTTTTAGACGTGCGTATCTTGGGCCGGCAAAAATAGATTTTACACTAAGAGAAGCCACATCCGATTAAAAGAATAAAAGCATAAATAAAATGAACAAGTTAAAAAAAGGTTTTTTGTTGTTGATGACTTTCGTGTATGGCTCAGCGTTATTGGCCCAAAGTATTGATGATGGGAAGAAATTTTTCTTTTACGAAAGATTTCAAAGCGCTAAAAAAATATTTAGCCAATTAGTAAGTTCCAATCCCAATAATATTGATGCAGTGTATTGGTTGGGTCAATCAGAAATTGCCTTGGATGACAGTACAACGGCAAAAACACTTTTTCAAAATACGTTAATGGCTAATCCAAATAGTGCCTTACTTTTGGTAGGTATCGGGCAGGTCGAATTGATGGAAGGGAAGACACAGGATGCCCGTCAACGATTTGAAACAGCTATCAGTCTTAGCCAGGGAAAAAGCATACCAGTATTGAATGCTATTGGTTTTGCTAATGTGAATGCAACGAATGGAGATTCTTACTATGCTATTGATAAATTAAAACAGGCAACTACACTTAAAGGGTTTAAAGACCCCGATGTTTATATTAATCTTGGTGATGCTTACAATAAAAACTTAGATGGCGGCTCAGCACAAACTGCCTATGAAAATGCAATGAGTCTTTATAATAGCGCGATACCCTCCTATAAAATAGGTAATATTTATATAACACAAGGTCCGCAACAGGAAGAGATTTTTACAAAATATTATAATGATGCGATAGCAAAGGATCCAACATTTGCACCTGTCTATTATCAGTTATATGTTTATTTTTATCACAGAGATGTAAGCAAGTCAAAAGATTACTTAGATAAATATATAGCTAATTCCGATCCCGATCCTAAAGATTGTTATTACCAGGCTTCTATTTTATATGCATCAGCATTGTTTCAGCAAAGTATTTCCAAAGCGGATGAATGTATTGCAACTGCGGGCGGTAATGCTTATCCTAATTTGTTTGGATTAAAAGCATTTGCTTATGATAAACTTGTGGATTCTGCTAATGCAAAAAAAATTGCTGATAATTTAGTAAAGGATTCTGTTAGCGCAGTAACAGATTCACTTAATGCTATCTCGTATTCTAATAACGCCAAAACCTTCTTTGAACAATATTTTGCAAAACAAAAACCAGAAAAGATCGGCCCTACTGATTATTCAACTTATGCAAAAGACCTATTGAGATCTGCCGGCAATGATTCATTAGCGGGTATTTATGTTGACAAAGCCATTGCTTTGGACACACTTGAAAAAGATAAATTAACAGATGCGAAAGTGATGTTGAATTATTATATTCAAAATAAAGATCCCAACCAGGTAGGTAACTGGTATAAAAAAATAATTTGGATAAGAAAACAGCCTTTCAGTGGCGATTATCATTCAGCAGGGTTTAATTATTATAAAGCCGGAAATTTCCCTGCGGCTGCTGCTACATTTGATTCTGCTACACAAAAATTCCCGGATGATATTTATAGTTATTACATGTTAGGTAAATCAAACTGGGGTATTGATACCACGATGGAATTGGGTCTTGCCAATCCGGCTTTTCAAAAAGTGATTGATCTGGGGCAAGCAGATACTGTAAAAAATAAGACATATATAATGGGTAGTTATAAATATTTTATCGGTTATAATGTTAACGTTAAAAAGGATAAAGCTACTGCTTTGGACTATTGCGATAAGGCTTTGGCATTGGATCCTGCAGATGCAGAAGCAGCAAATTATAAAAATATGATAAGCAAATTAAAGATAAAGCCTTCGACAGATAAAAAACCTTAAGGTGAAATTTATCAGATAAAAAATAAAATGAATAAGATGATCCTCGTTAAACAACGGGGATTTTTCTTTTCAAAATGCAGATTGTTTTTTGCTAACGCTGACGTATTTTTGCAACTCATTCAACCTTAGTAAGGTATTATGTATTCCATTCTTCTTCAAGCATCCAATGTTAATAGCGCAGTAAATTATTTACCTATCGCTTTACAGTTGCTTTTTGCAATTGGACTTATTGTAATTATCATGCTTATTTCAAGTTCGATTGGCCCAAAGCGAAAAACTGCTGATAAGCTTCAGAATTTTGAAAGTGGAATTGAGATAAGAGGAAATGCACGTCAGCCACTAGCTATCAAATATTTTTTAGTAGCAATTCTGTTTGTTTTGTTTGATGTGGAAGTGATATTCTTTTATCCGTATGCAGTTAATTTCAGAGAATTGGGATGGCACGGATTTTTGGCAGTTGTGATGTTTGTCGCATTATTTTTAGCAGGCTTTATATACATTATTAAAAAAGGTGCGTTGAATTGGGAAGATTAAAACAATTAATAAATCTACAGGTTATAGTTATATGAGTGATCGTCCGGTACAATATAATCCAAAAGTAAAAATGGTAGAAGCCCCTCCGGGTTTTATGGGAGAAGGTTTTATGGCTACTAATTTTGATAAAGTAATCGGGCTTGCACGAAAAAATTCTATTTGGCCATTGCCATTTGCAACTTCCTGTTGTGGTATTGAATTCATGGCACTCATGGCGTCACATTATGATCTGGCCAGGTTTGGTTCTGAAAGAGTTGGCTTCTCTCCACGCCAGTGCGATCTGTTAATGGTGATGGGAACTATATCTAAAAAAATGGGACCGGTTTTACGCCAGGTATATTTACAAATGGCAGAACCACGTTGGGTTTTATCAATGGGTGCTTGTGCCAGCAGTGGCGGTATTTTTGATACGTATTCTGTTTTACAGGGAATTGATCAGATCATTCCGGTAGATGTATATGTACCCGGTTGCCCACCAAGGCCTGAAGCTGTGTTAGATGGGTTTATGAAGATCCAGGATCTGGTAGGAAAGGAAAGCTTACGTAGACGGACAAGCGAAAAATATAAAGAATTGCTTGCAGGGTATGGGATACAATAAATAAATTCTGAATTCCATTTCTATTTTGGAATTCAGACATTGGATTTTCAACTATGGCATTAACAAACGAAATAGTCAGGCAAAGGCTGGTAGAAAAATTTGGAGATCAACTAACTGATTGGCAGGAGCCTTATGGTATGCTTACTTTTGCAGCGCCTAAAGATCTGAATCTTAAAGTGCTGCAATTTTTATTTGATGATGAACAATTGCAATTTCGTTTTTTAGCTGATCTGCAGGCTGTTAATTATCCTGATAGAAAAGGCGAGGAACTGGCAGTAGTTTATCATATCCATAACTTGAAAGATAATATTCGTATACGTTTTAAGGTTTATACTGATATTCAAAAACCTGATGTTTTTAGTGCAACAGCATTATATCAATCAGCTAATTGGATGGAAAGAGAAACGTATGATTTTTTTGGAGTTAATTTTTTAGGTCACCCGAATTTGATAAGAGTATTGAATGTAGATGAAATGGATTATTTTCCTATGAGAAAAGAGTTTCCATTGGAAGATCAGTCAAGGATCGATAAAGATGATGAGATGTTTGGAAGGGGCGGTGCATTTGGCTTTGGTACTGAAATGGGCAGCCATCATGATACTATTGCAGAAGAAGATAAGCCTGATAAAAGCAAGGAGATATAACATAGCTGAATAATGGTATGTAGTACAAGTGAGTGACACAACGATAACGAGTAGACGAAATGAAGCTGATAACAAAAAATTAAATTGAGCTCAATATGAGCGAACACATATTATTACCGGAAGGAAGTATTGAAAAGCAGACGACCACGCTGAATTTGGGGCCAACGCATCCAGCTACGCATGGCGTGTTTCAGAATATATTGGAGTTGGATGGAGAACGTATCATGAAAGCCATGTCCACCGTGGGTTATATTCACCGTGCATTTGAGAAGTTGGCAGAGAGAAGGCCGCTATACCAGATTACCACGCTTACAGACAGAATGAATTATTGTTCATCGCCTATCAACAATATGGGCTGGCATATAACCTGTGAACGTTTGTTGGGAGTAACGCTTCCAAAACGTGTTGATTATTTGCGGGTGATAATAATGGAACTGGCGAGAATATCCGACCATTTAATTTGTAATTCTATTGTTGGTGTAGATAGCGGCGCTTACACAGGTTTTTTATACCTTATGCAGTACCGTGAGTTGATATATGAGATCTATGAAGAAATATGTGGCTCACGTTTGACAACGAATATGGGACGCATTGGTGGGTTCGAAAGAAACTTTACCAATGTTGCATTTGAAAAATTAGAAAAATTCTTAAAAGAGTATCCTGCTGTTTTAAAAGAGTTTGAAAATCTTTTTAAGCGCAACCGTATCTTCATGGAACGTACTATTGGTTGCGGACCTATTAGCGCTGAACGTGCATTGAACTATGGTTTTACTGGTCCAAACTTAAGAGCTGCAGGAGTTGATTATGATGTAAGAGTACATACACCATATAGTAGTTATGAAGATTTTGATTTTAGAGTTCCTGTAGGCACTACGGGTGACTGTTATGATCGCTTTTTAGTGAGAGAAGAAGAAATGTGGCAGAGTTTGAGTATTATTAACCAGGCATATAAAAAAGTTCAGGAATTTAAAGGAGTTGATGCAGAAGTGTATCACGCTGATATTCCTGCATATTATTTACCCGAGAAAAAAGATGTTTATACAAAGATGGAAGCGCTCATTTATCATTTTAAAATAGTGATGGGTGAAACAGAAATACCAGCAGGAGAAATTTATAGTGCGGTTGAAGGCGCTAACGGAGAGTTAGGTTTTTATTTAATTAGTGATGGTGGAAGAACGCCGTATAGACTGCATTTTCGTAGACCATGTTTTATTTATTACCAGGCATATCCTGAATTAGTAAAAGGTGGAATGTTGAGTGATGCAGTGATAACAATGAGTAGTTTGAATTTGATAGCAGGTGAATTGGATGCATAAAATAATTATGAATGTTGAATTATGAGTGTTGAATTTTCAAAAGATAAATTGAACGAGGTTAATGAGATC
>Ga0207035_1002_pt1 | contig 88135 bp, 83 predicted proteins | sample Alteio_BWMinCont_77_FD_153272 | JGI IMG/M metagenome (GOLD analysis project Ga0207035, IMG submission 153272) | Enriched cells from forest soil in Barre Woods Harvard Forest LTER site, Petersham, Massachusetts, United States -... | ecosystem: Environmental > Terrestrial > Soil > Temperate forest >... | reverse complement strand
TTCAAATTGGCGAAAATTCGTTAAAGCAGGGTAAAAGAAAAAAGTTGTATTTCTCGTCGATATAACGGATATTTTCAATGACAGCAGTAAGTTATGAAACGGCCTGAAATGCTTCCCAAAGCAAGCGCGCTAGCCAACTGCGCTACTCCCCGTAAATTATCCTAAAAGTGGATTAGTATAACATGCCCACCACATCATTGAAATCAAAAATTAGCGGTGTATAATGATAAAACTTATGAAGCATAAAAAAGCCCTCATCATCATCTGTGCCGCATTATTTTTCCTGACAGCGCTTACTTTTTACCTCAACCGCGTTATATTCCCTCAGTTGATCAAAAAGATCGCTGTTGAACGCATCGAAGAGGCCCTTAAACGCAAGGTGGAAATCGGTTCCATCCACTTTAATTGGGTCAGGGGTTTTATCATTGATAAAATTAAAGTTTATGAAAAGAATTCTCCCGGTGCTGTTTTTGCCCAAGCAGACCAGGTCTCCTTTGGCATCATCCTGTTTCCCGGGTTCAAGCACTGGAGGATCACCGTTCCTTTTATCAATGTGCGTTCCCCTTCGGTGCATTTAATACGCACCGATGAAAACACATGGAATTTTAGCGATATCTATGCCCCATCACCGGCACCAACATCCCCCGCGCCCGTCGCAAAAACCCAAAAACCTTCCGCTTTTGAACTTGCCTGGGGAGGCATCACCATCAGCGACGGAAAACTACTGGTGGATGATGCCTCCGCCCCGCACCCATGGAGCGAATTCTTTGATAACATCAATTTAAAGCTCTCCCTTTCTTATAAAGGGATCAATTATGATTTCACTGCTCTGATACCTAAGAAAAATGGTTTTGTGGGGTCCACTGTCTACTATCAACCCCTCACTAAGTACACTCAGGCCCAAATCCATCTTAAAAATATCGACACCGCTTCGTACTTGTCCTTAATCAATATACCCGATGTGCGTTTAGACAGCGGCATTATCAAAGAGATCGATTTGAACGTTATCTACGCGCAAGACAAAATATCCGCTTCAGGCGATGTGCTTATGAAGGATTTTGATATTACCAGCCAGCAACAGTCCTTCAAGGGTGATGTTGAGATCCGCGGCCTGGAGGCGCAATATCAAAACGGCGATATTAAGGCCCGCGGCCAAATGGCTTTAAGCAATGTGCAAACCAAGGTCCCCGGCCTTTCCGCCGGCGGCAGTGTGCAGACCAGGGTGAATGATTTTGAATTGACCAAGGAAGGGATCACCTTCCTTGGTTCCGGCCACGCGCAAAATACTTTTTTGCGCTTAAAAGACCGCCAGGTACAAGCCAATGAACTGACCTTGGACAATATCAAAATAAGTAAAAATAATGCCGGCATTCAATCCGTCGGAAGCATTGTGGCCAAGGGCCTTTTTGTTTCGTGGCCAGACCAAAAACTTAAGGGCAATGTCACTTTCAAGGCCATGACCGTGCGCATCAAAGATGAAGATGACATTACCATTGAAGGAGCGCTTGCGGCCGACCATTTGATGACCATCCTCAAAAATAAAAATGGAGGGAATGTTCTGGCTTCCGGTTCGATCAAAACTGACAAACTGTCGTTCAATTTAACTAAAGGGATTATAAAAGTATCAACGGTGCTGAACGTCTCAGGAGGCAAACTTGTTTTAGATAATCAAAAAACCATCGAAGCAGATCCACAGCTGGAATTGAACCTGCATATCCCCATAAACACCCCGCAACAGATGACCTATAAAGGTTCCATTACCCTTTCAGGCGGCCGCATCCGGGGGTTTGCCCCTTTCCAATCTCTTGATAATGTCGAATTAGACACTGACTTCCAAAACGATGAAGCCACCATCAACGCCCTCTCCGTCAATGTCCTTGATACCAACGTCCGCGTTAACGGCACGGTGAAAAACTTTAAAGACCCTGCCCTCAATATCACCGCGGAAGCTGATGAAGTGAATTTAGCTAAAATGAAAGACCTTGCCCCTCAAATGGCCGATCAATATGGCCTGAGCTTTGACGGTACTAGTTTCGTCAAGGTCAAATTTGAGGGCTTGCTTTCTGACCCGATAAACGGTAATTTCCTAGTGGTGGCTTCTGTCAAAAATGTGGGTGCTACTAGCGTTAAGCTGCACCAACAGATTAAAAATATCACTGGCATTGTTGAGGCCTCCCCTGATTCCCTTAAATGGCATGACTTTACAGCCACCTATCTTGGTAAAAAATACACCTTGGCCGGCAGCGTCGACAATCTTAAAAACCCTAAAATCATCGCCACCATCCATGGCCCGGGCATGGAGCTCCATGCCAATATCGCCAAACACAATGACCTGATCACCATCAATGCTTTAACAGGAAAATATTTGAATGGGGCCTTTGAAGGAAAAGGCACCATCAAAGGTACGGGCATGGATTGGAAAAACTATCGCCTCCATGCAGTGATGACCAGCCCGGTCATAACCCAGAGCGGCTATAGCCTCAATGACATGAAAATCAGCGTCGATCTGGATGGGGGCAAGATCAAAAATTTGACCTTTGACGGGATTTTATACGATGGGACAGTTCATGCGGTGGGCTCTTTGGATTTGACCTCCAAGGGCATGCCCTATGATCTGGCTTTGAATATCGACGGGACTGATTTGCACCAATTGAAAATGGATTCTCCCCTTAAAATGGAAGAGATCAACGGAAAATTTTACCTGACCACCTTGGCCCACGGCACCATGGCTGATTTTAAAAATAATCTTCACGCCACCGGTTCCCTGGCCATCAGGGACGGATTTTTGGCGGAATTCAATTTGTTTAAAGGGTTGCTTAGCGTCCTTAATGATGCCCTGCGCCTGGGCCAGGTGGAAATCACCGATGTGGAAGGCAATTTCTCGATTGCAGACCAAAAAATTAATACCGATAATTTAAGGCTCAAAGGCCCCACCATTGTTTTATTAAGCAAGGGCTGGGTCAATTTTGACCAAAACTGCGATTTGGATGTGACGGTGGATTTAAGCTCGGGCATTGTCCCGGCCATTGCCCATGATGTGCTTAGCACTCTGAATATTCATATTTATGACAAAATCGCCAACCCCAGATTCAAAAAGAAATTGTCCGTGCCCCAGGTCATCAATACCTTGCTTAAAAACCTGTTGCAATAAGGATGAATGATGCCAGTCACTACAAACGGTCCAGAAGTAAGCGAAATTTTTTGAGCGCACGGGCGCGGTGGGAAATTTTAGATTTAAGCGTTAGCGGCAATTGGCCGAAAGTTTTATTGTAGCGTTTAAGAAGAAAAAGCGGGTCAAAACCAAAACCATTTTTCCCCATGTCCCTGGTGGTAACAAAGCCGCTGCAAGTGCCCTCTACAATACCCAACTCTTGACCCTTAGCATTGACCAAGGCCACCACGCAACGGTAACGCGCCTGGCGTTTATGCATGGGGACGCCTTTAAGCATCGCAAATAATTTCTTGTTCCGGGCCTTTTCACTGGCCCCCTCGCCGGCAAAACGGGCGGAATAAATGCCCGGGGCATTGCCCAAGGCCTTTACTTCAATGCCGGAGTCATCGGACATGGCCATTTTTCCCGTTGCTAATGCCGCCTCACGGGCTTTTTTAAACGCATTGGCACGGTAGGTCTTGCCGTCCTCAATAATTTCTGGAATATGGGGATAATCTAAAAGGGAAGTGACTTTAAAAGGCAGATTGACCAATAATGCTTTGATCTCTTTGACCTTGCCTTTATTGCGGGACGCGACGACTAATTCTTCCATGATTTGATCTTTAATGCGGGTAGATTCTTTTTTTGTAAGCTCAAAAGTTCATTAATACCGCGGCGCGCCAACCCCAGCAAGGCCCGCATCTGATGTTCAGAAAAAGTACCGCCCTCACCTGTGCCTTGCACCTCAACAAATTCACCACAGCCTAACATCACCACATTCATGTCCACGTCTGCTTTTGAGTCCTCGGTATAATTTAAATCTAATACATTAACGCCTTGAAAAACTCCGACACTGACGGCCGCGACAAAATCTTTAATAGGCACCCCGTCAATCATTTTCTGTTGATTCATCCACCGTAGCGCATCAGCCAAAGCAATGAAACCGCCGGTGATAGAAGCCGTGCGCGTACCGCCGTCGCCCTGCACCACATCGCAATCAATGCGGATGGTGCGTTCGCCAAGCTTGTCCATGTCAACGACCGAACGCAAACTGCGGCCCACCAGCCGCTGGATTTCCTCAGTCCGGCCGGACGTTTTTTCGCGCCGGATGCGGCTGGTGCAAGAACGTGGCAGCATGCCATATTCCGCAGTCACCCATCCCTTGCCTGAACCTTTAAGAAACGGCGGCACTCCCTCTTCAACGGAAGCGGTGCAAATGACCTTGGTCTCGCCGCATTCAATCAGGCAGGAACCTTCCGCGTTTTTCATATAATTTTTGGTGATTTTGATCTTGCGCAGTTGATTGGGTCTACGTCCGTCGGGGCGTTTCATTTTTTTCCTTTTTCTGCACTGACCGTAGTACCGATGCCGCCGCGCGGATTCATGATCACTTCAATGCGCATCCAGCGGGGATGGCAAGCCTTGACCAGGTCATCCAACAGCTTATTGACCAAATGCTCGTGAAAAATACCCACCTGACGGTATTCCACCAAATATAACTTTAATGATTTTAATTCCAGGCAGACCTTGGCAGGTTTATAGCTGACCTTAATGAAGGCGAAATCCGGCAAAGCTGTTTTGGGACAGATGCAGGTGAATTCAGGGATGGACAAATCCACGACGTAATCACGGTCGGGATATTGGTTTTCCCACACGTCGATGTCCGGCATCTTAAGCGTACGGATATTTTTTTGGCGGTTTTCGTAGGGGCTGGTTTTCTTCATTTTTCTTTTAACGCAGTTTCATAAACTTGTGCACTTGGGGGAGTATTCTAACGTCTTTAAGGATTTTTGCACATGATTTTTGATGGCCCAGGCATTCTTCGATGATGCCCTTTTTCATATCAAAATAATTCGGTTGAAGGATAAATAAAATTTCAGGATCAACAGCAGCCACCAATGTCGCGGCCTTAAGGACCTCTTCGGATTTAGTGTCCAAAGAAATAACTGCTTTAACAAAAACTTCCTTGCGTGAAGCGATCTTTAAAAATTCTTTATGTTGTGCCCAAAATGCTTTCTGTTTTGTGGATGAAGGCAATTTAATGTCCATGGCGATGATATCGATGTCCTTGATGATCTGCGCCAAGGCGACGGGCAAGGTGCCGTTGGTATCTAAATAAATTTTTTTGCCCTCCCGATGCAGGGCATGACTAAAGACCTTAACAAAATCGCTCTGCAGCAAAGGCTCCCCGCCGGTGATGCTGACGGAGTGGGCATTGTCATACAAAGCATTGACTTGGGCCACGGCATCCTCAAGGCCCAGCTCTTTATACTCACGCTTGCCGTCGCCTATCGAAGCCGGGGTATCGCACCAGACACAATGCATATTGCATTCAAAAAAACGCACAAAGACTTGGCGCGCGCCGACATATTTGCCCTCGCCTTGGATGGAGCGGAATATTTCTAAAATTTTAGCGTTCATAATAATTATAATTAAGTAGTCACCTAGCGTATCCTTAATTCAATTAGAATTAAGGATACGCTAGGTGACTACTTAATTCCCTTTATTCCTGCTTGCGCGAAGCCCTGGGCGCGCAGGCGGCAGCTGTCGCAGACGCCGCAGGGCTTGGGCCCGCCGTTATAACATGACCAAGTCAAATGCAAAGGCACCTTTAATTTGACGGCGAGCAGCACAATCTGTGCTTTGCTTAAATGAATTAAGGGGGTTTCGACTTTAATACTTTTGCCCTCGACCGATGCCTTAAGGCCTCGCTCCAGCATGGCCTGAAAAGAACGGATAAATTCCGGACGGCAGTCAGGATAGCCGGAATAATCCACGGCATTGGCCCCGATAAAAATTGTCTTGGCTCCGATGGCCTCGGCATACGAGGCCGCGAAACTCAAAAAAATGATGTTACGCCCCGGCACATAGGTGACCGGAATGCCGGGCGTGCCCAAGGCCCTGCCTCGGGGAACGGAAATCTTTTTATCTAAAAGCGCTGAGCCTTTCCATGGCAAACTGATTTTGACACAAAAGCTTTTGCACCCGGCCGCGCGGGCCACAGCCCTGGCTTGAATAATCTCTTTTTTGTGCCTCTGGCCATAATCAAAAATCAAACAATAACACTCATGGCCTTGGGATATCGCGTAATAAAGGGTCGTTGCGGAGTCAAGTCCTCCGGAGAGTAAGATGACTGCCTTCTTATTCATAATAAATAACACTCGCTGTATCAGATTCCCAAACCTGCACCTGCTTGATACGCAAAGGGAGGCAATGGGCACTCAGGGTGCGGTAAATGTGGCGTGCTAAATTCTCCGTCGAGGGGTTGATTCCCTTAAAAGCAGGTAAATCATTGAGGACCACATGGTCCAAAGGCATTAAAACTTCTTTGAGCTTGGTTTTAAGGACCTTGAAATCCGCCAAAAGCCCGACACCATCCAAGGTATTTCCGCCAATGACCATCTCCACCTTCCAGGTATGCCCGTGCATATCTTTGCAAGGGCCATCATAGCCGTGTAATTGATGGGCAGAAGCAATGGAGTCACGCACGGTCACTTCAAACATAAATATGCCTCCTGACATTTTTAACGCCTTCGCCTAAAAACCGCAAGGCCAGGCTTTGAAACTGTTTTGGTTCATCCGTGACGATAAACATATGTTGCCCGGGCCCCAAGCGGGCTGCCAAGCATTTTTCCTTGGTCAGCAGCTCCTTGACTTGCAATGCCACTTCCTTTGCTGAGTCTACCAATTGCACCTTAGGCCCCATGACTTGGCGTAAAACCCCTTTGAGCAAAGGATAATGCGTACAGCCTAAGATCAAGGTATCAATGTTTTTCTTTTTCATGTCCTTTAAATATTGCCGGGCCACCTGAAAGGTCACCTGATGCTCGAACCAACCCTCCTCGACCAAGGGGACAAATAAAGGGCAGGCTTGGCTTGTGACGGTGATATGCCCGTCTAACTGCACTATTTTCATGGCATATTTACCGCTTTTTACCGTCGAGGATGTGGCGATAATGCCGATTTTTTTATTGCGGGTGACCTGTGCAGCTTTTTTGGCGCCCGGCTCGATCACCCCAATGATAGGCACATCGAATTCTTTTTTGATAACATCCAGCGCCAATGATGAAGCAGTATTGCAGGCCACCACCACCATTTTGACCTTGTATTCGAGCAATGCCCGCACGATTTCACGGGAATAACGGATGATCGTATCAGCGGATTTGGTGCCATAAGGTACCCGCGCCGTGTCGCCGAAATACACGATCCTCTCGTTGGGAAGTTGACGGATGAGTTCTTTGACGACGGTCAATCCCCCCAAACCCGAATCAAAGACACCGATAGGCCGTTTTGAATGGTCATTCATTGGCATAATCCATAACGCCACGGGCAATGAGCTCTGCCATTTTCTGGCGATAAAGGGGTGAAATCAATTTAGCATGCTCCATGCGATTAGACAAAAACCCGGTCTCCACCAGCACCGCCGGTATCAATGTGTTTCGCACCACAAAAAAACGGCAAAGACGAATGCCATCGCCGCGCACCTTGACTCCCGGCTCCTGGCGTGCTTCTCTGACTATCAATTTTGCCAACTTTTGTGATTGCGAGGTCTTAAGGGTGTCCATCATGTCGGTGACAATGGCTTGCAAGGTGGCAGAATCATCGGCTTGCAAATTCTTAAGAAAAATACGCTCATTTTCTATCCGTTGCCCTTCATTCAATTCTCTTTTACCGATGGTCTCGATATAATAAACTAAAAAACCATTAACGGCATGGTCATGGTTGGAATTAACATGGATGCTGATAAAAAGGTCAGCCCGCTCTCGGGCGGCAATGGCGGTACGCTCAGGCAAAGATATGAAATCATCCGTGTCCCTGGTCATGATGACCTTGATCCCAATACCTTCCAAGAGATCCCTGAGCCGTTTGGCCACATCTAAGACGATTTCTTTTTCATCCATTCCAAACGGGGCCATGGTCCCGCGGTCTTTACCGCCATGCCCGGCATCGATGACAATGACATGCACGCGTGAGGAACTCTCAATCGGGCCCAAGCCCGCGATGGGCACTCCAAAAGGGGCTAGGACCTTGGCTTCAAAATCTTGGGGAACATAAATGGTGCTGTTGAGACGGCGCAGGGGTGCGCTTAAAATTATTTTATTCTGCCCTATCAGCACCGTCGAGCTTCCCACGATGGCCTTGGATATGTTTCCCCTGTATTCCAACATGACGACCTGGGTGACTCCGTCCCACTGCCAAGTGACATGATATCGGTTGCAAACATCCTCGAGCGGGATCCCTGCGGGCAGGGAAGGCACAACCACAGGCCTGCCCGCGCAGCCGTGCAGGGCCAAAATCATGATAAAATAAATCAATATCCTAAATATCATGTGTTGTCATTTTCCTCAGGCGAATTAACCGCGTTGGTCCGCACGGTCAGAAAAATGACCGTTTCTGTCTTTTGCATCAGTCGGCCCTGGTTGCGAAAAACCAAACCTACGATGGGGATATTCCCCAGCAAGGGGAATTTGCGCGTCCGGGTGATTTCTTCTTCCTTCATAAACCCGCCGATGACAATCGTCGTTGTATCGGCTATCCCCATATTGGTCTGTGCCTGTAATAGCACTGATGCAGGGACCCTCTGCCCATCGAAGAGTTCCGTCGCGGCAACGGAAAGACGGGGAGCAACGCGCAATGAAAGTTCGTCTGATTTTAAACGGGAGAGCAGAAGGCCTATGTGAATGTTCTGTTTATCAAAATTAATGCCGTACAGCGTGCCCGCAACGACTTTAACGGGCGGCTGGGGAAATTGGCTCATCTTCCCCACCGTATCCAGCGCATCAAGCAGGACCGCATAATCGTCCTGGGAAACCGTGCCGAAACTCAGGCGGTATTTTGTATCATGCCAGACCGGGTCATTTGCTTTTTTCAAAAGGGCCGTATGAAAATCAGAAACTATGGCCCCCCAGTCGACACCGCCGCGATGCTCGTCGTTAAGGATTATCTGGACCACATTCGGCTCCAACGTGATGTCATCCAAAGGCTTGGCTTGGGAACTGCCTTGAGTGTCCGGGACCGGGTCTGCCTTGGCCGCAGGCCCCCATGTGAAAAACAAGAGGAATATAAGGATAAGTCTTAAATACATACAATCATTTATAGTGAGAATTCGTGAATTTAGCAATAAAAAAACCTTCCATCCTCTCATCGGGCAATAGACGCGCCGCATCCCTGATGCAAGGATCATAAGAACGCCCTTGCCATTGTGTCAAACAAGGATAGGTCATGGACCCATCTATTTGTATTGGTGAAAGCTTAAAGCGGCCATCTGTCTTTCGTAAAAACCAATCAACCACTTCTTCATTTTCTTCCGGGGCAAAGGTGCAAGTGGCATAGACCAAAATTCCGCCGGGCGCAAGGAGCCGGCTGGCATTAAGCAATAACCCTTTTTGCTTGTGGGACATTTCTTTGATTTTACGCACACTCCAATAAGCATAACTTTTAGGCGTATTGATGATAAAGCGCCCTTCACAACTGCAAGGGGCGTCAACTAAAACACGATCAAAAGTCCCTTCGTGATCTCGCAAGCGGCGGCCGTCTATCGACGATATTTGGGCTTTGGCACCGGTCAAATGCAACACTGATTTTAACCTATATAGCCTCTGGCGTATCGGCTCATTGGCCTTCAAGACCCCTTGATTGTTCATCAGCATAGCTATCTGAGAAGTTTTACTGCCCGGGGCCGCGCAAAGGTCCAATACACGCTGATGGGGCTGTGGATCCAGGACAATCACCGGTAAAATACTTTCCAATCCTTGAGCATATAAAAGCCCGTCATTGACAAGATCAAGGAAAGGGGACACATTAATGTGTCCCCTTTCCTTGTCAACAATAATGGCGTAGGGACAAAAATCGACTTTTTGAAAATCTACTTTTTGGTTTAACAATAAAGTATGGGCCTCTTCCATGCTGATTTTAAGCGTATTAATACGAAAGCACTGGTATTGCCTGGGCTCAAAAATAGACGCTGGTCTTTGAGGCAGAATATCCTTTAGTCTAAGTTCGAAGTCTGGGGGCAATCGATCAAAAGGGGACACTTTAAAGTGTCCCCTTTTTACAAAAACAATCCATGGTATGGTCATTGACCATTCCCACTGCTTGCATAAAAGCATAGCAAATGGTGGATCCCACGAAATTAAACCCCCTTTTTTTAAGGTCTTTGCTCATCGCATCCGACTGGGGAGTTTTGGCGGGTAATTTTTTGTAATGCGGGAAATGATTTGTCAAAGGCTTACCGTCGACAAATTGCCAAATATATTTATCAAAGGTGCCAAATTCCCGGACCACGGCCAAAAAAGCGTTGGCATTGGCAATCGCTGAGGCGATTTTAAGACGGTTGCGGATAATGCCTGCATTGTTTAACAGCTCTTTTATCTTTTTATCGTCATAGCGGGCGATCTTGGCCGCGTCAAAGCGATGGAAAGCTTTGCGATAGTTCTCTCTTTTTTTTAAAACGGTAAGCCAGCTTAAGCCCGCCTGGGCCCCTTCCAAGACCAAGAATTCAAACAATAAACGGTCATCATGGACAGGTCTGCCCCATTCCTTGTCATGGTATTCGATATAAAGGGGGTCGCTGCTGCACCAGCCGCAGCGTTTTTTCATTTTTCCGGCCATGGGTGATATTATATCACTTCAATTGAATATACCCGAAAGGTATCTTACAAAACCAAAAAGCTACGACGACCATCAGGTTAAAAACCACTTTTAAGCAGCCTGCCAGGCCCCATGCCAATGGCGCCGGCCCAAGGCCCGCTATTGCCAAGGATAAACCTAAAGCAACTGTTATATCTAGCAAAGGGACAATAAAAAGATTGGCAATCAAAGCTATTGGCGTGAAGGTGCCAAAATGCCACATTTGCAAAGGAGTGATGCCAATCCAAGCGGCCGTGGATACCGCAATAGCACCGGATAGCCAATTAGGAAAAAATGACAATCGTTTTTCTATCGGAGTGTATAAAATGATAATGGCCGCAACGGCCGCAAAGGAAAGTTGGAAACTGGTATCGAATAAATTACGCGCGTCCATAAGCAATAGACCCAAAGCCGCGAAAGCCAAAGAGTTTAAAGCATCGCTTTCAAGTTCTACGCTCAACGAGGCCAGGATCACAGAAGCCATAAACGCCGCGCGCATCACCGGGACAGAGCCGCCGGTCAAGAGCGCGTAAATAAATATAAGCAAAATGCTTAATGTCAGTTGCCAAACACGCGGGAGACGGACCAATTTTAAAATAAAAATAACCATGGCCGTCATCATGGCCATATGCAGTCCTGCAATCACCAAAATATGCCCTGTGCCGGTGTGCCTGAAAACCATGTTGATTTCTTTAGGTATCTGCCCACGGTCGCCCAACACAATGGCTGACATGGTCCCGGCTTCCTGGCCGTCGAGATAATGGTCAAACGATTGCTTTAATTGCGCCCGCCAGTCGTGCAGGATGTCCATGGCCGGCGGGTGAGCAACATGAATCAGTGCTGCCCCTAAACAGAATATTCCTAAATAAATAGGCCATAGGCGCCCACGAAAGAGAAAAAATAAAACCAGGGCCGATGAGCTCCATAACCAGAAAATCAAAGCAAAGGGCAAAAAATGGCCGATGAGAATACCTAATGCTAAAACCAAGACCAGCCAGCAGCAGGGCCTGTGTGTATGGTTCATAGTATTCTCCAATGTCATTCCCGAATGTTTCTGGTCGTAAAAGGCCCAATTGCTTTGTTTGGCGAAAAGTTTATTATTGTCGGACACTCACAGTTGTTCGTCGGGAATCTAGACATACACTATAAATTTATCAAATCCTTGATGTGCGCAAAACGTTTGGCTGTAAAGCCATCGACGTTTTGAAGGTCTTCCAGGGCCTTGAAAGGGCCGTTGTCCCGACGATATTCCACGATCCTCCTGCTTAAGGCTGCGCCAATCCCAGGAAGCATTTGCAATTGGTCCGCACGGGCGGTATTGATATTAATCCTGAAATTCCTCACAGCTTTAGCCCAGCGCACGGGCGCAATGTCGCGGCGCAACATCAACTGCACGGCTGCACCCATGATAAAAACTATCATGACAAGGGCAATAAACTTGCGTTCTTGCGGTGTTAAATAAAACATGGAGATTCGGCCATTAGGGGGAATTAAGATAAAATTGCTTCCGGGGAAGAAGCTATAAATAAATTATATCAAAATCTCTGAAAAATCAAAATAGTTTCATTTGCAGGGCGTCGGGGTCGGTTTTGGGGGTATGCTGCCTCGCCGCTTCGTAGGCTTTTAGTTCTTCAGCGATATCTGCCAGATACGGGGAAGGGGCCTGTATCAGCGTTTGGCCGAATAATTGCCTGCGCTTGGCATGGGTCAGATATAAGTGCTCCTTGGCACGGGTCATGCCTACATAAAATAAGCGGCGCTCTTCTTCGGATTCACCCTTCATACCCATTAAATTAAGTGGCAATAAACGGTCCTCACATCCAATGATAAAAACCACCGGAAATTCCAAACCTTTGGCCGCGTGCAAGCTCATCAGAGAAACTTTCTCAACGTTGTACTCCAGCACTTCTTCGTTTTGACCTAAAGCATCTTCATCTGAATAAAATTCGTGCTTCTGGGGTTTCTGGGAAACCTGATAAGGGATGCCCAGATGTTCCAAGGCCTGACCCAAAACAATTCGCTCTGCGTTAAGGCGGTATAATATGGCAATGTCCCCCAGGCTTCGCACCGCCCGGCGGCTGGTGTTCATGTCCAGGCCGCCAATCAATTTTTCGATTTGATGCGAGACGTAATCTGCTTCTGCGCGGTCGGTGGCGGCTTGGTGGATGATCAATTTGCCCTCTGTGTGTATTCGGGCAATTAATTCAAAATGGATTCCCGCTTGCGCGGGAATGACAATGCTCTTTTTGATAACTTGACTGCTGGCAGCTAACAAGCTTGGTGCAGAGCGGTAATTTTCCTGCAGGGTCAAAATTTGTGCAGGGGCAAAATCTTCTTCAAAACGGCGGAACAATTCCACCCGGCTTCCGCGAAAGCCATAGATGGATTGATTGGCATCTCCAATAGCTGTCAATAAAACACCTTCTTGGGCCAATTTTTTAAGAAAAACATTCTGCACGATATTGCTGTCCTGATATTCATCCACAAAAATGTAGCGATATTGACCGCGAAGTTGGCCGGTAATATTTTCATCTTCCAAAAGCAGCAAGGCTTCACGCAAAATATCATCGAAATCAACCCAACTGTTTTGGCGCAGATAACGCTGATAGGCCTTGTAATCATCGTCGGGAGAAATGACTAATTGGGATGATTTTATGTAGCTTATTCGCTCAAGCGTCGCTTTACCAAAGCCTGTGATGTCTTCTGGCCTTGCCACTTTAAAATCTTTGGGTAAAGCTGTATTTCCAAAATAATCCCGTAATAATTTCAAACAGAAGCTATGAAACGTTCCAATAAATAATTGGGACTGGCGCAGGCCTAAAGCCGTTAGGCGATCTCGCATTTGGCTGGCTGCTTTATTGGTAAACGTGATGGCTAAAATCTTCTCGCTGGATTTTAAAGTAGGGGCCAGACGCGCTATACGATGGGTGAGCGTGTGTGTTTTGCCTGTGCCAGGGCCTGCAGTTATCAATAAATGCGTGTCCCTATGACAAACAGCTTGCCATTGGGAATCATTTAAGTCAGTAGGTTTTGTCATAATAATTAAGGTTACGGTAGGTGACTACTTAATTCAAAATAATGATAATTGCTGCTCGATGTGTTCGCGCTCGCCGGATTCGAAAATTTTGATAGTTCCGAATTCGCCGTCATATCCTGCGGCGATTTCTACCTTGCCTTGGCGCATGCGGTTGATGCCTTCGGCCAGAACATCTCCGGCGGCGCGTTGAATATCCGCAATAGGACAATCTAACAGGATGAAAAATTCATTGCCTAATTTACTCAAAATATTCATGTACGCTTCTTGAACGGCCTTGGATTGGGCGCCCACATCCTTAGCTTCAGCAATCAAGCTGGGTAAAGCCACGATATTTTGATAGGGTCGCCAGCGTTTGGATTTAATCCCCTCACCGCGGTCAGCCAGGGCTTCGACACGGCTCATCACACCAACGGTAACAGGTTTGCTGCAGACAGAGCAAATGCCATGATGCTTGATCGTCTCCTTGGGATGCCAGCGGACCTGGCAGCTGCGATGGCCGTCATAATGATACTTGCCCTCCTCGGGAAAAAATTCCAGGGTCGAGACCAGACCCTTGTCATTTTTATCGCTTAAGGCTTTATAAATGCCGTCATAAGAAAATTCCGTGTCAAAAATATTGGCCTCACGACCCAGTTTGGCAGGCGAATGGGCGTCCGAATTTGATACCAGGATAAAATCATCTAATTGTTTGAGCCGCCAGTTCATCGGCGGGTCGGAAGACAAACCGGTTTCCACGGCATAAATGTGTTTGGTCAAATCGCCAAAAGCATCAACCATGCTGTCAAAACCACCCATGGACCCCAACGCTGAAAACCACGGGGTCCAGATATGAGCCGGAACGAATAAATTCTTGGCATCAGCCTCAAGCGTTATCTTTAGCAAATCATAAGAATCCAGCCCCAAAATAGGACGGCCGTCGGAAGAAATATTGCCTATGGCCCCAAGCTTGGCCTGTATTGTCTTGGCCGCCTGCAGGGAGGGCGAAAATATCAAATTATGCACCTTGCGCACCTTGTCGTGGCGCTTATAGATATTGGAAATCTCAACCGTTAACAAAAAACGAACCATCCCCCGGCAGCTTTTAGGGATTTGGGCATCGATGGGCTTGGCATATTTATCTTTTAGTTTAAATAAACCATTCTCAGCCGGCTCGAGTTTTTCTTCCAATTCCTTGGACCATTTTGGATGCACAAAATCCCCTGTTCCGACGATGTGGATGCCTTTATATTGGGCCCAAAGGTAAAGGTTTTCCAGGTCCAGGTTTTTGGCGGTGGCACGGGAGTATTTGGAATGAATGTGCAGGTCGGCGATGAATTTCATTTGTTATACCACAATGCTTACAAGTTTATTGGGCACGACGATAAATTTTTTGACAGCCTCATTGCGCGCGTATTTGGCGACATGGGGGTCAGCAAGGCAAATTTTACGCAATTCTTCCTCGGGCATATCCGGGGTGACTTGTATTTGAGCGCGCACGCGGCCATTGACCTGTACCGCGATCACTATAGTGCTTGTTTTAAGGGCGTTTTCATCAAAGCTAGGCCAAGCCACTCGGGCAATGGTGGCAACGCTCTTGCCCATCATTTGGCGCCACATCTCCTCAGCCACATGAGGGGCAAAGGGGGACAATAAAAGCACCAAGGTTTCAATGGCCTGATTCAATATATTTTGTTGGGTCAGATTGCCGGGATCTATCTTGTATTTATCTATGGCATTGGCCAAGACCATTATGTGGCTGATGGCGGTATTAAATTTATGCCCTTCTTCAAAGGACTGGGTGACCCTTTTGATAGCGATATTGCGTTCGCGTTCTAAGGTGGTGTCAGAATCGTCTTGTTGAGATTGCTTCGTCGCTTCGCTTCTCGCAATGACACTAACATAACGTTTCTCTACCATCTGGTACACCCGGTTTAAAAAGCGCCAAGAGCCTTCAAGTCCGTCGCTGTTCCATTCCAATTGGTCTTCGGGAGGTGCGGCGAATAAAATGAATACGCGCAGCGTGTCCGCGCCATACTGTGATAAAACTTCATCAGGGTCTACCGTATTGCCGCGGGACTTGGACATCACCTCATTATCTTTGAGCACCATTCCCTGGGTCAAAAGCCGGGTAAAGGGCTCATCGATGCCCACCAAACCAATGTCTTTAAAAAATTTGGTAAAGAAGCGCGCGTACAATAAATGCAAAATCGCATGTTCAATGCCGCCGATATACTGGTCCACCGGCATCCAGTATTGGGCGTCTTTTTGATCGAATATTTCTTCATTATTATGCGCTGAGCAGAAACGCAAAAAATACCAGGACGAATCAAAAAAAGTCGCCATGGTGTCTGTCTCCCGACGGGCCGGCTTGCCGCATTTGGGGCAAACACACTCGACAAAGCTTCGCACACGGGCCAAGGGTGAGCCGCCTTCACCGGTGATCTGGACGTCCTTGGGCAGTTCCACCGGCAATTGATGCAGAGGCACCGGCACCACCCCGCAAGACGGACAATAAATCATGGGGATGGGTGTTCCCCAATAACGCTGGCGGGATATCAGCCAGTCGCGCAAACGCCAATGGACGCTCAGGCGCCCGGATCTTTTAAGCTGCATCCATTCGGCAATTTTCTTTTTGGCCTCTTCGTTGGGGACCTTGTCGAATTCCCCGGAATTGACAAGCACCCCCTCTTCTTCATAGGCCTGGCCCATTTTTTCGGCGGATATTGAAGGGTTTTGGGGGTCCTGGATGACGATGCGCATGGGCAATTGGTGGTGCCGGGCAAATTCAAAATCACGCTGGTCATGGGCAGGCACAGCCATGATGGCCCCGGTGCCGTATTCCATCAAGACATAGTCTCCGATAAAAATGGGGATGGCTTCGTTATTGACGGGATTGATCGCGAGACGCCCGATGAAAATACCTTCCTTGGGCAAGTCGCCGGACATGCGCAGGGACTTGCTTTTATTGGCTGTTTTGTCGATAAATTCCAGGGTCTTTTTTTCTTGGGAGGTCCCTGCGGAGAGCTTTTTGACCAAGGGATGCTCAGGGGCCAAGACCACATAGGTGGCGCCAAAAATCGTGTCAGCACGGGTCGTAAAAACGCTGATCGCTGCATCCGGAAAATCTTTTACTTTAAAAAGGATCTCCACCCCATAGCTTTTGCCGATCCAGTTCTCCTGCATCAAGCGCACGCGCGAGGGCCACTGGTCCAATTTTTTTAAATCTTCCAGGAGGCTGGGCGCATAATGGGTGATTTTTAAATACCACTGCTCCAGGTCTTTTTGTACGACCGCTGTGCCACAGCGCCAGCAGGCGCCGTTGATGACTTCTTCATTGGCCAGGGTGGTCTCGCAATCTGGGCACCAATTGACCGACGAGGCTTTTTTATAGGCAAGGCCCCGCTCAAACATCTTGATAAAGATCCATTGGTTCCATTTGTAGTATTCGGCGTCGCACGTAGCAAACTCACGGCCCCAATCATAGGAAAAGCCCATTTGCTTTAATTCATCGTGCATCTGGGTGATGCATTGGTAGGTCCACTGGGCGGGATTGGTCTTGTTTTTGATGGCGGCGTTTTCGGCCGGCTGGCCGAAGGCATCGTAGCCGATGGGGTGCAGGACGTTAAAGCCCCGCATCATCTTGTAGCGGGCAATCACGTCTGCGATGGTGTAATTGCGCACATGGCCCATGTGGATTTTTCCGGACGGGTACGGGAACATTTCCAACACGTAATATTTGGGCTTTGAGGGGTCGGTTTGGACCCGAAAGGTGCGCTCATCTTCCCAATACTTTTGCCATCTTCTTTCAATGTCCTTGATATCGTTGGTGGTGTAGGGCAATATTCCCTGTTCCTTTCTTTGTCTTTGCGGAGGGTGCTTTAATTCGTAGGGGTGGTCAACAGAATTATTTGTGTAGTAATTCTTTAGTGGAACCGGCTGTTTCCTGATAATAATTTAAGCCGCGTTCCACAAATTGCGCTTGTACCTTTTTGGGGCCAAAATAACGGCGGCAAAACTCTTCCGCTTTCTTGCGGTCAAAAGTGCGGCAGCAGTAAATATCAACGGTTATAAAATCTTTGAGGGTCAGGGTATGGATGACGATGGAACTTTCGATCAAAGGCACCCACCCGGAAAGACCCGCCTTGTCCGGGAAACGCACCCCGTCCGATTTAAAAATCGTGGGGGGTGCTTGTTTTTCCATGCCCAAAAACCCTACAATCTCGTCGAGAAAATTGTAACACAATGTCAGATCGTCACATACCCCCGGCTTGCATTCATATAGATCAAGCAGAAGTTCATAGCCGAATACCGTGGTTTTGCTCATTTATTAGCCCGTCCTTTTTAGCGTTTTGATATTCAATATAAACGCTGTATTATACAAAAAATGCCCACAAATAAAAGATATTTTTTATGCCGCTGCTTTATTCAAACTCGAATATTTTATAACAAAATCAGTGCCATCAATAAGATTATTAAAAATTTGTGCGCCAGCTAAAATTTGCTTTTTTGGATCAATTAAATTAGAATGAAATTCTAAAATTGACTCCCCCTTCCCCCTCTTTATAATAAGAGAGGGTAATTAAATAGGTGAAATATGAACATCGTTATTAACGGGACGTCCCGGCAATTGAATTCAGCAAAAAATTTATCCGAGATCGTCAATGCATTCTGCAAACAATCCAGGCATGTGATCACCGAGCTCAACGGCAGAATCGTCCCCTCTGATCAATGGGCACAAACATCCATTAAAGACGGCGATGCTTTGGAATTGGTCACCTTCGTCGGTGGGGGTTAACATGACAGAGGCCCCCTTGGTGATCGCCGGTAAATCCTTTACCAGCCGCTTCTTGTTGGGCACCGGCAAATTCAAAAGTAAAAAAGACTTGAGGGACAGCATAACCGCAAGCGGTTGTGAACTCGTCACCGTTGCCCTGCGGCGCATTGACCTGGAACGGCATGAAGAAAATGTCCTGGAATTCATTCCCCCTCATGTGACGCTGTTGACCAATACCTCCGGTGCCCGTAACGCCCAGGAAGCTGTGCGCATCGCCCGCCTGGCCAAAGCATCAGGCTGCGGTAATTGGGTCAAAATCGAAGTGATCAATGACAGTAAATATTTATTGCCGGACAATCAGGAGACCATCAAAGCCACCGAGATTTTAAGCGCCGAGGGCTTTATCGTTTTACCCTATATTTCGCCGGATTTGTACACGGCCCGAGCCTTGGTCATAGCAGGTGCCGCCACTGTCATGCCCTTGGGATCTTTTATCGGCAGCAATATGGGCTTGAAAACCAAGGAATTGATCCAGGTCCTTATCAATGAAATCGACCTGCCCATCATCGTGGATGCTGGCATCGGTACCCCTTCACAGGCGGCTGAAGCCATGGAAATGGGCGCGGACGCGGTATTGGTCAATACGGCGGTGGCCACCGCCCAAAATCCGGCCCAACTGGCCCGTGCCTTTGCCTTGGCCGTTGAGGCCGGACGTTTGGCCTATTTGAACGGCCAGCCCTTGAAACACTCTGTTGCCCAGGCCTCCTCACCTTTGACCGGATTTTTGTATGATGACACTCCAGCAAATTAAAAACATCCTAAATAATAAGAACCCCCAAGCCGTCGAAGAATTGGCCCAGGAAGCGGCACGGTTGACACGGCAGAATTTCGGGCGCACGATCGGCCTCTATAGCCCTTTGTATTTATCCAATTTCTGCTCGAGCCACTGCACTTATTGCGGTTTTCACAGCCAAAATAAAATACAACGCATAAAACTTGGACCTGAGCAATACCGCCAAGAAATGCAGTTTATCCATGCAGAAGGTATACGCAATATTTTAATGTTGACCGGCGAATCCTATAAACATACGCCCCTGTCTTATTTAAAAGAAGCGGCCACGATCGCCTCAGAGTATTTTCAAGGCATCGCCCTGGAAGTGCATCCCATGGAAACTGTGGAATATAAAGAATTATTTGCCGCCGGCGTGGATGGCATTGCCGTTTATCAGGAAACCTATGACCGGTCCCGTTACGCCCAAGTGCATTTATCCGGGTATAAAAAAGATTACGATTTTCGCTATGACACCCCTCGCCGGGCGGCAGAGGCAGGCATGCGCCAGATTTCCTTAGGCATCCTTCTGGGGCTAAGTGACCCCGTGCAGGATGCCTATGCCCTTTATCTGCATTTGAGAGCAATGGAAAAATCTTTTCCGGGTGTTGAATACAGCGTGTCTTTCCCCAGGCTTCGCACCGTCAAGGCCGAAACGCTGGCAAGCTGTGATGTTGATGATGTGCAGTTTGTCAAAATCATCGCCTTAACACGCCTGTTATTCCCCAGGGTAGGCATTAATCTTTCCACCCGCGAAGATCCCAATTTACGCGACCATCTCCTGGAAATCGGCATCACCCGCATTTCCGCCGGTTCCAATACTTCGGTGGGCGGCTATACCCTCTTGGAAGAAAAAGAGCAAGACCCGCAATTTGACATCAAGGATGAACGCTCTGCCGGTGAAATCGTCAAAATGCTCAAGGCCAAAAATTTTGACCCCGTTTTCACCGACTGGCGGCACATCGAAAACAGCTTAAATCCTATCGAACATACATCGTCTGCAATTGCTGGATGGAAGGAAACTGCGCATAAAATTCCCCCTGAGGGCCGATAAAACCATTGTTGCCCACATCCATTTGTATTTGGGTATATCCCCCATCGTTATTAAGAATACTGATGGTAAATGGCCCATTATCGATTAATGTTGTTGGATCAACCACCTCATACCCGGAGAAAGTCCGTTTATAGAAAACGCCTTGATAAACAGCGTAGGTCTCATCATTGATAACGACCGTTAAATATCCCGCAGGTAACCCATCGACAAATGCGCCGATGGAAGGCGGGGCCGCATTGTACACAACAGGAATGTAATTGGCATAGCTTATAATGGGGGCAGGACTATAGAAAGGATGGTCCCTGAAATTTAAATTACCCCTAGCATGTTGAATGTCCCTGTCGTGGTTGCGAAGGGTGCCTTGGTCCCGATGCACTACTTGATCAGTCCGCTTCTGCACAGATGACGGATGCTGCTTGGGCTGATCGTGACGCGCTGATGAGGCATGTTCAGATTGTTTATTTTTATCTGACCAGCTCCCATCTGCCCGGGCCGTTGATGCAAAAAATACTATACTTAAAAAAGGAACAATAAGAACTGCACTTAGATTCAATATGGTTTTCATAGCCACCTCCCTTGTTTCACTCCTCTGCGATTCATCCTTCATTAAATTAGACAAAGGAACTCCCAGAAAAGTTTCACTTTCACTTTGAGCAAAAAGGGGACACTTTAAAGTGTCCCCTTTTTTATGAAAGTGTCCCCTTTTTTATGGTTTATTCACTATGATCGAAATTCGGCGAAGAGGTCGGTGGATAGATAGCGTTCGCCGGTGGAAGGGATAATGACCACGATGAGTTTACCTTTATTTTCCGGGCGCATGGCCACCTTCAGCGCCGCGGTCACGGCCGCTCCTGAAGATATGCCGCAAAGGATACCTTCTTCACGGATCAATCTTTTGGCCATGGCAAAGGACTCGTCATTGCTGACCTGGATCACCTCATCAATGAGCTTCACATCCACGATGCTGGGAATGAAGCCCGCGCCAATACCCTGGATTTTATGAGGGCCGGGCTGGCCGCCGGACAAAACAGGTGACGTGACCGGCTCAACCGCAATTGCTTTAAATGAAGGCTTGCGCGGCTTGATGACCTGGGCGACCCCCGTAATGGTCCCGCCGGTGCCAACACCGGAAATCAGGATGTCTACCTTGCCATCGGTGTCACGCCAGATTTCTTCGGCGGTGGTCAAGCGGTGGATCTCCACATTCGCTGGGTTATCGAATTGCTGGGGCATAAAATATTTACCAGGGTCGGAATCCAAAATCTCCTTGGCTTTTTTAATGGCGCCCTTCATGCCTTCTGGGCCCGGCGTTAATATCAACTCTGCTCCCATCGCCTTCAACAAAGCCCGGCGCTCCAAGCTCATGGTCTCAGGCATGGTCAAGATCAATTTATATCCCTTGACGGCGCAGACAAAGGCCAAGGCAATGCCCGTGTTGCCTGAAGTGGGCTCCACAATCACGGTGTTGGCCTTGATCTTTCCGGCTTTCTCGGCGGCACGGATCATATTAAAGCCGATGCGGTCTTTAACGGAATGCAAAGGGTTATAGAATTCCAATTTTGCCACGACTGTTGCAAGGCAATCCTTGGTGACTTTGTTTAACTTGACCAAGGGCGTATTACCGATTAATTCTGTGATGTCATTGGCGATTTTCATGGGCTAGTTGTCTCCTTCTTTTTTTTAAAATAAACCATCAAAATGGTAATGGCCGAGGGGGTAACGCCGGAAATGCGGTTGGCAGCCCCTAAGGTCATTGGGTTAAAACGGTTGAGCTTTTCTACGATCTCACGGGAAAGCCCCGGGACTTGGGCAAAATCAAATCCTTCCGGTACACGAATATATTCGATATGACGGAATTTTTCCACTTCTTTTTTCTGACGATGGATAAAGCCTTCATATTTAATCTCATATTCAACCTGTGAAATCACCTGGCGGCCTAAATTTTTAAGGGTCCCGTCAAAACCCGCGATCATGTCGTAATTGATCTCCGGTCTTTTAAGCAAATCATATAAGGAAATCGACTGCTTTAAAGGAGCGCTGGAAGCGCCTGCTAAAACATCATCCAAGGACGTTCCCGGAGGGATCACAGTAACCCTCAGATGTTCAATTTCCTTTTCAATGGTCGCGTATTTTACAATGACCTTTCCATAATCTTGATCCGACAAAAGCCCAAACTGATGGCCATAAGAGGCCAGACGCTTGTCCGCATTGTCCTCACGCACGATCAGGCGATACTCCACCCTCGATGTAAACATGCGGTACGGTTCCTCAGTACCTTTGGTGGTCAAATCATCGATCAAAACCCCGATATAGGATTCATGCCGGCCTAAAACAAACGGCTTTTTATTTTGGACCTGCAAAGCAGCGTTGATCCCGGCCACCAGGCCTTGGGCAGCGGCTTCTTCATAACCGGTGGTGCCGTTGATCTGGCCCGCTAAAAACAGACCTTTAATTTTCTTGGTCTCAAGTGTGGGCTTTAATTCCGTTGCCGGCACCACCCCATGCTCGATGGAATAGCCGGGGCGCACCATCACGGCCTTTTCAAGGCCGGGGATAGAATGGACCATCTCTTCCTGCACATGGGCAGGAAGACCCGTCGAGATACCGTTTGGATAATAGTCAAAAGTATCCAGCCCCTCGGGCTCCAGGAAAACATGATGGGACTCTCTTTCTGCGAATTTTTTTAATTTATCTTCGATGGAAGGGCAATAGCGCACGCCCGTGGCTTTGATTTGGCCGGAATACATCGGGGACAAATGGAAATTCGCCCGGATGATCTCATGGGTTTTTTGGGTCGTTCGCGTGATATGGCAGGGTAAAAGTTTTTGATCTTTGGGGATAAAAGGAGTTCTAAAAGAAAACGGTAAAATGGGATCATCTGAATCCTGGCGCTCCATACCGCTAAAATCAATGGTACGTCCGTCGAGCCGCGGGGGAGTTCCCGTCTTAAACATCAGGACCTCAAAACCCAAATCACGGATGGAACGGGCCAGCCGATTGGATGCCACTTCATTGATCCGCCCACCGGAGGTGATCTGTGTCCCGATATGAATGCGTCCGTCTAAAAAAGTTCCCGTGGTGATTATCACCGTCGGTGCTTGTAAGGTCAAACCACCGGCGGTTTTAATGCCGCACACCGCCCCGCCTTTCACCAGCAACTCGCTGACCTTATCTTCAATAACAAAGAGATTCGGCTGGCTTAAAACCACTTGCTTCATGTACAAACGGTATTGCTTGCGGTCCGACTGGCAGCGCGAAGAGCGCACCGCCTGGCCTTTGGAAGCATTGAGTTGGCGGAATTGTATGCCCGTGCGGTCAGCGGCCAAGCCCATTTCTCCGCCTAAGGCATCAATCTCTTTGACTAATTGTCCCTTGCCTACCCCGCCGATGGCGGGATTACAGCTCATCTGTCCGATCGTCTCTTTGGAAAGGGTGACCATGGCTGTTTTGCATCCCATTCGGGCCGTGGCGAGTGCAGCCTCAATGCCGGCATGGCCAGCACCTATCACGATGCATTCAAATGAATTCATAAGCTATTAAAATACCTTTAATTTCGACGATTGTCACGAAAAATGTTTCCCAGGTTCTGGCCGTTTTCTTTGTACTTTAAAACTGTCATTCTCTTGATCATCGCAACTACGGCAGTTTTGGGGTGATAGTAAATGCGGACGTAATCGCCTTGATGGAATTGGCCGTTGTCCCCTAATAAATAAACAAACCTTTCCACTCTTTTGTGATCTTCATCAAATATATCAATGGAATTAAGGCCGGTTGCCTGAACTGTGCCGGTGGCCGTCGCCAGATCATTAGGATTGTAAAAAAAATTAATTGTCGAAGTGGCGGCAAATCCCTGTGCTGTCCAAATAACAAAATACAAAATTGTCAGCGGTAAGTTTACTTTTCTCATGGTTTTATATTGTACCGTTCTTATACTTTCAAGTCAAATCCCTGCTTTTTTGCCTTTTTGCTTGAATTTCATGCAGTGGAGGCATAGGATTGCCTATGATGCCTAACCTGACCATTGATAAAAAAACTTCGCCTAATGCCTTCCTTGCTCTTGCGGCCCTCGGAATTGTTTTTGGCGATATAGGGACCAGCCCGCTTTATACCTTAAAAACCGTCATTACTCTTGCAGGCGGCAAGCCAACGCCCGAGACCGCGCTGGGGCTCCTGTCCCTGATTATCTGGACGCTGCTGATCACGGTGTCTCTTAAATATGTGACCTTTGTGATGCGGGCCGATAATGACGGTGAAGGTGGCATCATGTCCCTTATGTCCCTTTTAAGATTACATAACCATCATCGGCCTGTGATCATCGCCCTGGGCTTATTCGGAGCGGCACTCATCTACGGCGATGGGGCGATCACCCCGGCAATTTCGGTGCTGTCGGCTGTTGAGGGACTGAAAATGTCAGCCCCAATGGTGGCACCGTATGTTTTGCCAATTGCGGTTGTCATTCTACTGGTCCTGTTTGCAGTCCAATCACAAGGCACTGCGCGAATTGGGTGGGTCTTTGGCCCTGTGATGAGCGTATGGTTTATTGTCATTGGACTTTTGGGCCTGTGGGGCATTGCGCAGCACCCGGGCGTGCTTGTTGCTTTTAACCCTTGGCATGGATTCCATTACCTTTTCACCAATAGACCCAAAGGTTTTCTGGTCCTTGGCGGAGTCTTTCTAGCCGTGACCGGAGCTGAAGCGCTTTATGCCGACCTGGGACATTTTGGCGCAGGCCCTATCCGCCTGGCATGGTATGGGCTGGTGTTGCCTTCCTTAATCCTGAATTATACAGGGCAAACGGCGCTATTGATCTCCGGCGGCTCTGTGAATGATAACATTTTCTACCAATTATGCCCCGGCTCCCTGCTTCTTTGGCTGATCATCCTTGCCACCATAGCAACCGTTATCGCCAGCCAGTCAATCATCACAGGGGCCTTTTCCATGACCCGGCAGGCCATCCAACTTGGGGTAAGCCCGCCCTTGAAGATCACGCAGACATCATCAGAAGGTTACGGACAGATCTATATCGGTGCTGTGAACTGGTTATTGATGTTCGCCACAATAGGAATAACCATTTTCTTCGGCAGTTCGGACCGCATGGCCGCTGCCTATGGCATTGCCGTGTCATTGACCATGTTGCTAACGACAGCTCTGCTGTTTATCGTGACACGGGAGATCTGGAAATGGAAACTTGCCCTAAGCCTCGCGGTCGTGGGCACATTTTTCTGTATTGATGCGGCCTTTTTCAGCGCGAATCTTTTAAAGATCCTGGATGGCGGTTGGGTACCGCTGGTCCTTGCCGTGGGAATTTACATAATCATGTGGACTTGGGCGTGCGGCTCAGCTGCCTTATTAAAAGGGATACGATCCCTGACCGTGCCTGTTGATATTTTCATCACGTTTTTAAAAACATCCGGCGTGCCTCGCGTTAGCGGCACCGCCGTATTTCTCACCAAGACAACCGAACAAACGCCGCCGATCATTGTCCTGCAGGTCACTTTTAACAAGTCCTTGCATGAGCATATTGCGGCTATCTCGATTGTTATTACCCATAAACCTTTGGTTGATGAAAATAAAAGGCTTGACCTGAAATGCCTTACTGGGGACTTCTGGCGATTGACCGGGTATTACGGCTTTATGGAAAAGCCTGATATTCCCTCGCTCCTGCAAATAGCAAAACAACAGGGATGCACGCTTGATTTCAATGATGTCACCTATTACGTCGGGCACGAAACCATCATGCACTGCCCCCAAGGCACCGCACTTCCCTCGTGGCAGGAGAAAATCTTTGCCTTCCTGCAGAGAAACGCCTCGCATACCTATGAATACTTAAGCCTGCCGTGTGAACGCGTTATTGAGATTGGCAGGCAGATCGAAATCTGAGTCTCTCTTCGACCTTGCTTTCTTAAAACTCATAATGAATCCTTCCTGAAAATACAGAAACAGGTCCGCGGTCAGCATTATAACCCGGATCAAATATTAACTGGTAATCAAAGGTGATGGAAAAACCTTTGGGAAGATGATAATCATAGTAAATCTCCGAGCCTTTTTCATAATTATAGTTTAATCTGCCGTCCCCCACGATAAAGCCCACCCCGCCGTCTTGAAGGTACTTACGATGAACACTGCTTAAGCCATTGATAAACCCTGCTAATCCGACGGTATCATCCCCCCGAGACCACGAAGTGCCTTTTAAACTTAATCCTAGTGACGCTGTTTTGTCAATTTCGGTAAAGGCCCATGTTTCTGTTTTTCCGTCATTCCACCCTAAGCGCATAAATGCGCCCAAATCCTGGGTTATTTCCTGTTCCATATTTAACCCAACACCGTATTTAAAACGATATTTCCTCGATTCCGTTATATCAACGTTGCTTGAATTAATAGCTTCTTTATATTTTCCCATATGCGCGTGATTGGCAAATGCCAACAGACGGACCTTGCCCGGATGATTATAAACAGTGTATGGCTTTTCTAGCTCGATGGCTTCCCCGATAGGCCCCTGCGACCAATGGGAATCAAGATGGGCGCTGTTAGCGGCTTTAGGTTCCATGAAACTCCCCCATTTAATGGCATAGGATGGTTGGATATACTCAAGGGTCAATCCATTGGTATAGCCCTTGGCATCCGCAGGATAATCCCAGGCACCGTTAGTTATCAATGCCCAATTCAAAAATTGGGTCCGCGGATCATTACTATACTGATTATTGTCAAAGATATCCACGGCACTCAGTTTACCGGCTCTGACCACTATTCTTGAAGTGGCTTGGTCTTGGGCCAATTGGTTCTGCCCGGAATCAACATGTTCATAGGTATCGGACAAATTAAAAGTCTGGCGTAAATAAGCGCGCGCGATATTGTTCCAAATAAAATATCGTTGCAATAAGGAGCTTTGCATGAGCCCGGCATGGGTGGCTTCACCGTTGGGAAAACCGGCAATCCCTTGCGAATTACTTAAACCCTTTCCTTGGGTGATTTCGGGATCAATATAAAGCTCACCCCCTTGCCAAAGCCTTCTTCCCAAAAATAAAGTAGTGGAAACCGTCTCACGGATTTCACCGTCAGGACTTAAGCTCAGCGGTCCCCTGTACGGCGAATGGAACTCAGGATCTCCTTGGCCTATAGCGGTCAATTGATAATGAAGGCTCCAGTCTTCCCGGACTCCTGGATCCGCAAATGCCCAAGTTGAGGAAAATAGCAAGCTGATTGCATAAAATAAATTAATTCTTCTCATGATTAGGACGTCTTAGCAGGGATTATCCAGTCTTTCACGGTATCCCATAATAAATACACATTTAACGCAATGATCACAGCCGTCACTGCCCATGAGAGCGCTTTAAGCCATGTGGAATTAACAAAATTTCCCATTTTCTTTTTGTCCGATGTGAACATGACCAGCGGGACTACCGCGAAACCTAATTGAAGCGATAAAATGACCTGGCTTAAAATTAATAATTGGCCTGTGCCTTTTTCCCCATACATCGAAGCAACAATGGCCGCGGGGACAATCGCTATCAATCGCGTTATCAAGCGCCTGACCCAGGGCCGCAGGCGGATATTCAAAAATCCTTCCATCACGATTTGGCCTGCCAATGTCCCTGTCAAGGTTGAATTCTGGCCTGATGCTAAAAGTGCAATTGCGAATACTGTACTTGCCAAAGAGACCCCTAAAACCGGTGTTAATAATTTATACGCATCCTGGATGTCAGCCACATCCTGGTGACCTGTACCGTGGAACGCCGCGGCGCTCAGGATCAAAATTGCGGCATTAATAAAAAACGCAGCAAATAAAGCAGCGGCTGAGTCAATACCCGCAAAATGCACGGCCATCTTTTTGCCCTCTTCATTGCGTTCAAACGCCCGGGTCTGGACAATACTGGAATGCAGGTACAAATTATGAGGCATGACCGTGGCCCCTAAAATACCAATGGCGATATATAACATGTCGGGATTGGTCACGATCTGCGGCTTTGGCAATAAATTCGCCAAGAACAACGGTAAGGAAGGATTTGAAAGCATCATCTCATAGGCAAAACTACCTCCGATCAATAATATCAACCCTGCCACCAAGGATTCGATAACGCGAAACCCTTTATACTGCAAAAATAAAATGATGATGACATCAAGGGAAGTCAAGGCGATGCCTATAATAAGAGGAAGATGGAAAAGCAGGTTTAAGGCAATGGCAGAGCCTATTACTTCAGCCAGATCACAGGCTGCGATGGCTATCTCACAGCCGACCCATAACATTAAAGATACCGGTTTGCTGAAATGATCCCGGCATGCCTGAGCCAAGTCCCGCTCAGTGACAATGCCCAGCTTCAAGGACAAATGCTGCAATAAAATGGCGATGAAATTGGAAATTAATATCACAGACAGTAAGATGTAGCCATACTTGGCCCCGCCGGCCAAGTCCGTGGCCCAATTACCCGGGTCCATATACCCGACGGCAACCATCAGGCCAGGCCCCACAAATGCCAGCATCTTACGGCCCCAAGAGGCCGACGAGGGGACACGGATGGTTGAATGCACTTCCGATAAACTAACTGTTTTATTCTCCTGACGCCAGCCTGAATTCATGGCTTCTCCTGGCACTTCCTGCAAATGCCGTAAAAATGCATTTCATGTCCCAATATTTTAAACCCCTGTTTTTTCAGATAGGGATGGTAAATTTTGTCTTCTTTTCTGTCAGGAAATTCTATGAAGCGGTGACAACGCACACATTGCGCGTGGTGGTGGGGTTTTTCATCATAAACATGCTCAAAATGGTGGTGCTTGTCCCCAAAGGCAGTCTCGCGGATGACGCCCGCTTCGAGCAAATCACCCAGCACCCGGTAAACCGTGGCCCTTGAGACATTCAACTTCTTTTGGGAGCATAGCTTGGCCAATTCCTCGGCGGTAAAATGCCCATGTGTGGCCATCACCACCGAAAACACAAGCTCCCTCCCCTGGCTGACCCGAAGCCCGGCCCTGGTTAAATACTCCAAAAACCTGGTGCGTTCATGATGGACCAAATGTGTATTGGTTTTTAGCATATGAGATAGTGTATCATTTCTATAATAATAGTCCAGTGGTAAAAAGAATGTAAATGTTTAGCATGTCATTCCGGCGAAAGCCGGAATCTTGTGACAATGTGAATAATGATCCCGGCTTTCGCCGGGATGACATGAATATTATACATTTACAAAAGAATTACGAAGAAGGCTGGGTGCAGGATTCGCGGATGATCAGGTCAGGGGCAAGGACTTTGTGGACCAGGCCGGATTGTTTACCCGTCATGATCTCATAAATGACCTTGACAGCCTCTTCTCCCATGACAAACAAAGGCTGCTTGATGGTGGTCAATCCCACGGGTCCGAAAAGCCCGGCGGGGTTATCGTCAAAACCGATGATCGAAATATCTTCCGGCACTTTAATGCCGTTTTCCATGGCCACGGAGATGATCTCCAGGGCCATGTCATCGCTGGCCGCGAAAATCGCGGTGGGAGGGTTCTCCAGGGAAAAAAAGCGCTCCGATGCCTGACGGGCCGAGCGGCGGGAATAATCACCTTTATTAACATAGTCCGGCTGGCAGTCAATGCCGTGCTGTTTGAGGGCCTTTTGAAAACCCTCAAACCGGTCAATCCCCGCCTGGGTCTGCATATTGCCGGTGACGGTGGCGATGCGCTTATGGCCTAAATTGATCAAATATTCCGCGGCAATAAACCCGCCTTTGACATTGTCGACGGCAATATAACTGACATCCAGGTCTTTAACGATGTGGTTGATGACCAAACAAGGCATGCCTTCGTGTACCGCGGTCTGCACTTGGGGCAAATTTTCAATGATGTCCGCGAAAATCAGGGCGCCGGCAAAATTGGACCTTAAAGGATTCGTCCCGTCGGTAATATGAAAAATCAAATCGAGCCTGTGGGTCTCGCAGCCATGGCCGATGCCGCGCATCAATTCCACGGCGTAGAAAGAATGGAAGATGCCCGGATAACCCGGGATGACAAAACCGATGGCCGTGTTTTGAATGCCGCGGGCCAAACGTTGGGCCGTGGGGTTGGGCCGAAACTTCAGGTCCCCTATGACCTGCTCGACACGTTGGGCGATTTCTTTGTTGACGGTGGGGACTTTATTGAGAACACGCGAGACCGTGGTGATGGATACGTTCGCCTTGCGGGCAACATCGGTTATGCTTATTTTTTTCTCAACCACGTTGTGATGATCGGACGGGTAATAGGTTAGGGTTAATTAAATCTTACAACGTCTCCCACTTTAAGGTCAGTGGTTTTGTTTTTGATATCCGCGGCGCAGATATCCCGACGCACTTGAATGATTTGCAGATCGGCTATGCCATTTGAATCGCGGTAGACCTTCAGGGGAATGCCGACACTGACAGAACTGTTCTCTTGGCCTAAATCAACGATCACAAAATTATTGGATTCATTGATGCTGATAATGGTCCCTTCTGTTTTACCATTGCCTGCCGGCGCGTTTGCGATTGCTGCCGCCTTCCCTGCCACAGGCGGGGCCTGCCCTGCCGAAGACAGCGGGGCCGCCTGCTGCTGATTATTGGGGGCATTGACAATAATGGGAGGCAATTCCATGCCGCCCGCGGAAGTCGATGACGGGGCGTTTTCAGCAAGTCTTTTATCCAAACTTGCTTTGATTTTCCAAATATCGTCGATCCGGCTTTGAATGACACTCTCCGTTTCAATCAATTTTTTCTGCATCGCGTCTTTGTCATCGGTGAGGCGCGAAACACTTCTTTCCAACTCAAGCTTGGCGGTCGTCAACTCCCTGATTTGAGAGAGCAAGGCCAAATTTTCTTCTTTGAGCCTGTCCGCCCTGTCGCTGATCGCTTTTTGGTCATTGCGCGAACGGGCCAAATCAATGGAAAGATTGTCCGCTAAATCTTCGCCGTACTTGATTTTTTGGACAATTTCATCCTTCTCATTGACTACCTTTTTGATTTCCATTTCCAAGTCGGAATTCTGTTTTTTCAAATCAACCACTTGCAAAGCGGCTTGGTTCAAATCATAACTTTCTTTTTGAAGTTCTACCTGCAAAGCGGCCTTCTGTTTGAGTACAGATGCCCAATACTGGTCCCCTTTGGGGGAAGTCACCTCTGCCAAGGGGGCCATGGAAGGTGCGCCTTCCGGGCCGGTCGCAACACGCATAATCCGGTCTTTATAGACAATTTGTGTCGGACGCTGTTTAAGTTTTTGCATCAGGCTGTCACGTTCCTGCTGCATGGTGTTGACCCGATTTTTCCAATCATCCCGATCCGTATTGGCCTGCTCAAGCTGGGACTGGAGATCGTCGGACTTGTGTTTCAATTCATCACTTTGACTTTGAATCTGGGATTTGTCCTGTTGCATTTGGGTTATTTTGTCATTGAGAGCAGCCGCGTCCGCTTTCAATTTTTGGGCTTGAGTCGAAATCTCTGTCATCCTGGATTGATCATCGGAAATTTTAGATTCTAAATTCTGGACTTGTCCCTGCAGTGTTTGCCTTTGCAATAAGGCCCAGACTGCGAGTGTCGCGCTAACTACGACGGCTAACCCTAATATCAGAACACTGGCACGTACAGCTATGGACATAGCGTCTCCTGTTGATTTTTATGATATACAAAATATAACAAACCCTTCGCTTTAATACAAGGAAATTTGAAAATATTTTCATCATTATTCGTACCGGATATTGTCGAGATAAAAAGTACAAGAGGAAGGGTTATCATCAACATTGGCGACCCACGCGAATCCTCCGCTGATATAGGTCAAATCTTTGTCGCGCAAATCAATTTCATATTCTTTCCATGGCTTGGTCAAAATCACCGGACCGATGGACGCTGTGTCCGAATCGGGATATTCCTTGCCTTGGCCTACCCCGCCTAACTTGAATTCGGCAATTTTCTCGCCGCCCTTTTCCCCGCGGGCCCAGAAGACCAATTTTTTGGCACCCGTTAAATTGTAACCGCCTTTTCTTTCACCCCAATTGTCAGCCGGATTAAGCCAATAAATCCCCGCCCAATGACGGCCTTTTAAAGAACAGGCGATATCATACTCGATTTTAATACAGCTTTTCCCTTGCTGACAATTGTCCTTCCAGGCGTCATCCATTTTAAGGCACTCGCCGTTGGGCATGTAGCCGGAAGGCACAAAACGGTTCGCGGACCCTTTGTCCTTGTAGACAAAAAAGGGCTTAAATGGTTTGGGTTGATCTGCGACGGAAAAGTCACTTTCCCCACCTGCCGGCGAGGCAGGTTGGGCATGGGCCAGGCAGGAAAAGAAAATAAAAAAAACAAACACACCACTTCTCAAATTCATAATGGTCTTTCTAAATTGATGGAAGGATTGTGAAGAAATAGACGCTGGTAACATAAAAGGTGACACACAACTTAATTCATTAAGAATTAAGTTGTGTGTCACCTTTTATGCACCTTTTATGTTACCTTTTAATCTCATTACACATTGTCCAACTCGCCTAATTTCTGCTGAGCTGCTTCGGAAGGTTTCCAGAACCAACCGCCCGGGTCCCAACATTGCGCATAAAAAAATTCGTTGATGACCCTCTTGAAGGCTTTTGAAGCCTCATCTTTCTTACCGGCATTTTGATAAGCTTCCCCTAAAATAAACAAGGCCGTGCCAACATCATTGAGCGCCCAATAACTCATGGTCTTTTCTTTGGACTCCCATGGGTATTCTTTCAATGACGCCTGCATTTCCTTGGCTTTGGCGGCATATAATTGCACCGTCTTATTGGCATAAGCTTGCACGGCTTTTAGATCATTTGCCGCCAGGGCTGCCCATGCTTTTTGTACCAACACAGAGGATGTATAATCACCAAAGTCCCAATTGACGCCGGCTGCCATCATGTCCAATTTTTCTTTAGCAGCTTCTGCGGGTTTCCAAAACCAGCCCTTAGGGTCCCATGCCTGACCGAAAGAATAGTCTTTGATTAATTTGTTGTATGCTTCTTTAGCTTCATCCTTCATGTTCGCCGTACGATAAGCCTCTCCTTGAATATAGTAGCTGGTGGCCACATCATTCAGGGCCCAATATTTGAATATTTCATCATTGGATCCGGTAGGATAATCTTTCAAACCGGCTTGCATCTTACTGGCCGCAGCGGAATAAAGCGAGATGCATTTGTTCGTGTATGCTAATACAGACTCAATGTCATTTTGGACCAATGCTGCCCACGCCTTGCTGGCCAAGGTGGTAGAACGGTAGTCGCCGAAATTAATCGGGGCCTTGACCCCTGCCGCAGATGCAGCTACGGCCGAAGGTGCCTGGTCAGCATCCCCTTGCGGTACCGGAACCGGTTGAGATTCCGATGCCATTTTAGCGGCGCTGACAGCGGCTTGGTCCTCCGCGAAAACATTCACCGCGCAAAAACCAAATATTGCCACAACTAAAAAACCTAACCTTTTTTTCATTACTCTCCTCCTCATCTGTTGCGCCCCCACCAAAGGCAGACGGCTTAATACACAATAATTCTTAACCCCGCCCAAAGAGCAAGGCACCTTTATATACTGATTTTATGAATTCCAGAGCTCCTTATAAGTATAATACACTTTCCTGCCTTCGCGCAAGTACGGGCTTTTGCTGCCGTCTCCCTGGCCAAATAGGCCAAACCACTCCTCAAAATAGTAACCTCCGGGAAAAGGGCCTATAGCGTCGGCCTTGGTATCATGGATGGAGGGTGAATAGTCCTTCCACCACTCATCCAGCCATTCAAAAACAAAACCACCGACGGAGTTTCCGGAGCCATCTTGATATCCGTCGCTGTTATAAAGTATGTCCAGCCAATTGCCTTTATGATAATCCGACTGGGCTTGCTGGGCCTCCTGATAACTCATGCTTAGCCCCCCATAGGCCGGGGCCCCATATTCCGTGATAAAAGCCGGCTTGTCCGCAAGCTGGGCGACGTCCTCCCAGAAAGAACCGAACCCGTAATCTCCCCGGTAAACATTGGCCCCGTACGCATCCACGTCGGGAGCATATTTCCCGAATTTATCCAAAAATAAAGTGTCCCCATTACAAATCGCCACCGGATGGTTGGGGTCAATCGATTTGATCATTTTGGCCGCTTCATTGACGAATTGATAATAAGCAACCGGCTTTTTGTCCGCATTGGATGCGACCCCGTAATTGTTTTCATTCCCTAATACCCACATGAGGATGTAGGGTTCATCTTTGAATGCCAAGACCATTTGACGGACATAATCCAACAAGTTTTTCCGGTGCACGGGATTTGCATAATCCGTGCCCTCTGACCAGCTGGCCCCGGAGCCGATCGCGTATTTGCCCAAAAAATTACCCATGGCCACCTTAAACCCAAAGTTCTTATACATATTTTCCATAAATGCTTTGTCAGATATAATGGACGGCTGATAATACATGCGCAAGGTATTGACCCCCATTTCTTTCATCAATGCAAAATCCCCCACCACCGGCTCATCGCTATGCCGTTTATTGTCACCGTATTTATCCACCCATGCTTCATAAGGCGCGTCGATGATTCCGTCATGGTTATCGTCTTCCTTCATCCAATCGACCAGGGTGCCGTCATCCGGGCTTTGGCCGACCTTGGTGGGCATATAACTCATGCCCTTGATCAAAAAAGGCTTATTGTCCACCAATAATTGCCAGTGACCGCTGTCATATTTGACAAAACGCACCTGTCCCTGTCCTGAATAATAAATGGGTTTGCCTAAGGGCATCATTTTGGGCTGCCATTTTAATTCTTCTTCTGTGATTTCCAAAAAGTTCAATTTCCGGATTTTGCCGGGTGTGGTGTACGCCACATAATGCTTGGGATCATCGGGATTTTCAATGTGTATCTTGGCGCCTTTAAATTCCATATGCAGCTCGGGATGGATGCGGATCAAATATTGGATCTTATACACTGCCGCCTGGGCCGGATACCACGGGGTCTGCCAGTATGTCCAAGCGATCGTTGTCGGAAAATTCACGATAAGGTCATCATAGGCCTTGATCGCTTGAGGCAGCATCCCGGCCTTTTCAAAAATTTCGCCGATATAAAATAACCGCACGCCCCAGGATTCCGTCGCTTGGAACCATTTATAAAAAGCAGCTTGTAAATCCGGTGTAGCCACAAAATCCCAATGACTGCCTTTCAAGCGCCCTTCTTTTAACGCTATTTTAAAACCTGGGTCTTTGTAAACATCCTGTAGGTTTGGATAAAGACCTTCTCCCAACGCTGCGGATAATCCCGCTTGGTCTGTGATTTGATAATGATAATCCTTGGTACCTGCATTAAGGAATTTGCCGTACTTGGCCCAATCAACCACTTCTTCATTGCCCGGGAATTTCAACACCGGCTTTGTTTTGGGCGCTTTTGTCACGGGGGCTGGGTTTGAAGGCGTGCGGCCTTCTATCACATCAATACTTGATTGGGATTTTTCCGCCACTGACCAATAAGTGCCGCGGCTGGGATCAAAAGACTGGGCCCAGGGGTATTGGGCAATGATATTTTTAAACAGCGCTTTGGCTTCATTGCTTTTCCCTTGATGCATCAAGGTTTCAGCCTTGATAAATAAAGCGGTCGCCACATCGGACATGACCTGATAATCGTGGAATTTGTCACGGGGAGGGAACCGGCTCAATTGAGAAGCCAAAACCTTGGCCGTACCTTCGTATTCTTTTAATATTTCATCCACCAAAACTGAAATGGCCTTTAAGTCTCCCTGGTTGGAAGCAACCCAAGCCAAACGAACAATTTCGGATGAACTGCGAACCAGTTGTGCGGAGCCCGAAGCGGCAGGCAGTGCTTGCGCATATGGCGCTCCTAAAAATAAAAGGGCGAAAATAATCGCATAAGCACTCATTAGCCCAACACCTCTCCCGAAGAAAGGCCTTTAACGATATGTTTTTGCATAAATAAGTATACCATAATAATGGGTACCGCTGCCATGGTCAGGCCGGCCATCAAGACCGGGTAATCGGTGCTGTTGGCCCCTTGAAAAACCATAATGCCTCTTTGCAACGGCATCAAGTTAGAATCTCCCAAAAGCAAGGTGGCCAAAATATATTCGTTCCATACGTTGAGTGAATTAAAAATCACGACGACAGCGATGGCCGGACGCGCAAATGGCATGGCCATGTTCCACCAAATGCCAAGCTTTCCACAGCCGTCGATACGGGCGGCATCTTCCAGTTCTTGGGGCATTTTATCAAAGAAAGTCTTAAATAATAAAATGCTCATGGAAAGCCCGACATTGATCATGCACAAAATATAACCGAAACGGGTATTGGCCAAATGCAGTTTAGTCATCAGCACAAACAAAGCCACGAAAGAACCCGGCAAAGGGATCATCATGGCCGCCACAAACATATAAAAAATGATATTTTTCCCGGGAAATTTTAAACGGGACAAAGAATACGCCGCCAGGGATGAGATCAGCACAATGCCCGTCACCACACAAACGGTATAAATGACACTGTTTAAAAAATAGACCGCAAAATTTCCCTTGGTCCAGGCGATGGCGAAATTGCCGAAATGCAATTGATGGGGAATCACCGAATGGTCAACAAACACAGTTTCATTGGTCATTAAAGCGCAGCGCAGCATCCAGAATATGGGAAAAAGGCAGGTCAAGGTGACGCTCAAAAGGAAAATATGGATGAGCGTCGATTTGGTCATCCCCCAGAGGATATACCGGTTTGGCTTCATACCTGCCTTGCCTTGTCAGATAATTTTTTTGAAATAAAAGAAATGCCAATCAGGACCGTCCCAAAAATGACCGCCTCCGCGCAGGCATAACCAAAGCGGTTGGTGTTCTGCATGGCCGAAAAAATACGGGTCACCGGCACATCTGTATGGTTGACCAACCCTTCATTGACCATGGCAATGATCAAAACAAACACCTGCATGGACCCTAAAATCGTCAAGATCATCACCACCAAAATGACCGGCAGCATCATGGGCATGGTCACATTCATGAATGTCTTCCAGGAACCTGCCCCGTCGACTTTGGCCGCTTCATATAGTTGTTTATCGATCGTTTGTAACCCCGCTAAAAGCATGATAAATCCCCAGCCGAAACCTTTCCAACTATGCACGATGGCAATGGTCGTCAGCGCCGTTCTGGGGTCTCCCAGCCAATCGTGCACCAGTTGAGGAAAACCGGTGGTAAATAAAAAATGATTTAACATCCCGATGTGCTGGCCATTTTGCATTTCGGGGTTTAAAATCCAATTCCAGATAAGACCGACCACGACTTCGGAAAGCACCGGCGGGATAAAAAAAACCAGACGGTAAAAACGTTTCATGCGTATTTCCCGGTCACAGGCCAAGGCCAGGGCAAAAGCCAGCATGTTCTGAAATGTCAAGGCAATAAGCGTGATATACCCCGCGTGACCGATGGAATCCCACCAAAGGTGATCACCCATTAATTCCTGGTAATTCGAAAGGCCTATCCAATGCATGGGACCAATCCCCCGCCAATCATAAAAGGACAGGTTGATCATTTTGTAAAAAGGGTAAATATAAAAAATGCAAAAAATGGACAAGGCCGGAAATACAAACAAGAAATTTTGTAAATTGTCTTTGAATATGGAAGCGTCTTTGGTTTTTCGGTCCATCTTAAAGTTTCCCTTTTGAACTTTGTAAGTCTTTGACCTTTTGAACATCCTGGGCCACCTGTTGCGGGGTCTTCTCACCGATAATAATGTCCTGGATCCCTTTATCAAAGGCTTCGCTGACAGTGGGGTCTTCATTTAAGGGCCAAATATTGGGATGGGTGGATTGGTCCATTCCAGTGGCAAACTCTTCTAAAACCTCAGACACACCCAGGAGCGCTTGCTTGTTGGAAGGCAGATTATTGGTCTCACGGGCCAAGACCACTTGCTGTTCTTGGGCGGTGAGCCATTTCAAAAAAGCTATGGCCTTATCTTTATTGGGTGAACCGGCGTTGACCACAAAGGTAGAACCAGCGCCTCCCTCAATTCTTAACGGATACGCATTGCTGATGAATGGTGGTGGGATGGCTCCAAAATCCAAATTTGGATTCATGCCCTGATTGCCATGAAAGACATTAACACACCATGATCCGTCAAATCCAAAAGCCGCCCGTTCTAAAGCAAAATCCTGCTCGGCATATTTATTGCCCTTGGTCACAATGCCATCAATAAGGACACCTTTATCACGCAGTTCGGCAAAAATACTAAAAACCTTGATCCAATCAGGGTCTGTATATTTGACTTGCCCGCGGAAGGTGGCAAAGATCTTATCCGGACCCATAATATTGAAAGCATAATTAAAAGCAAAACAATCCAAGAGCCACAGCTCGCCCCAGCCGGACACAAAGGGCACGATCCCCACGCGCCTGAGCATTTGGGCGTCCTTGATAAATTCGTCAAAAGTCTTTGGAGGGGACTTGATCCCCGCCTTGCTCAAGAGTTTCTTATTATAAAGCATTTGTTCGTTGGTCACATCGATGGGTACCCCATAAATTCCGGGCTTCACCCCATAAATATTCCCAACTCCAAAACTCTTATCCGCCAAAGCTTTATCAAACAAACTATCTTTCCATTTTTCACCTTCGGCATTCATGGCATCGGTCAAGTCAGCGACCAATCCTGCTTTGATAAATTCCGCCACGATGGACTTTTTATCGAGTATGCCATAAATATCAGGCAAGACATTGGCTTGTGCCGCGGCAATTATTTTCTGGGAATAAGCATCTGAGGGGGGGAATAATTGAATGGTGACTTCAATTCCTGTTTGTTGTTGATATTGTTGTGCCAATTTTTGGAAGGTATCGTTACGATCAGTCATCCAATGCCACAGGATGATTTTATTGCTTGGTTGGGGAGGCTTTGAACATCCGGCCAAGAAAATGAATATTAAACAGGAACTTAATGTAATAAGTTTACACATCCGATTTTCCTAATTAGGATACTGACTTTCCTCGCCTTTCTTCCAGCTGCCTACGGATGGCATAGGCCTTGTCTTCGGTGACTTCAAAGGTCGAAATAAAATAAATGGCGATCAAGGAAGCCATAATGGGGATGCCGATATCGCAAAGTCTCATTTGCAAAAGCGTCTGGGGCGTCTGATTGCCATGTAGCGATTCCTTAAAACCGGTCCAGTTAAGCAAAAAACCCGAAGTCAGTGAAGCCACGGCCTGTCCCAGCTTTATCATCCACCAGTAAATGCCCCCAAAAATCCCCTCTCTGCGCGTGCCTGTTTGGAGTTCATCAAAGTCACATACATCCGCCAACATTGAGGTGACGACGGTAAAGATCGACCCCAAGCTAAAAGCAATGAATGGGGCCGCAAACAGCAATAAATAGGGATGCTGTGGATTATATCCCCACCATTTTAAAGCGTAACCGACCATGGACAATGGGATGGTGATAAGCAAGGTGTTGCGTTTGCCCAATTTAGTTGCCATCTTGGAAATCAAGGGGAAGATGACAAAAAAACTCACCACGGCCGAGACCGTCCCATTCCAGCCCAGCAAGTCCCCTCCTTTGCCATAATCACCGCCAAAATCATAGAAGAAAATAACATAGGCCGTAAACGATGACGCCAGCATAAAGCCGTTAAATATTAAAAAAGTGATTATGCACAGTTGGACGAAAGGACGGTTTTTTAAAGCGATCGAGAAGCCGATAAAAAAATCCCTCAAGACAAACCTTAATTTCTTTTTTTCTGGTTTGGGTAAACTGGTGAAATATTCTTTATTAAAAATGGCCGGGAGAATCCCGCCAACCACGATAAAAAGGCCAATGGCCACCGCCAGGGTACGTACCCCATGGACAAGGTCTTTGTTGGTGTACATAAACTTAAATAACCAGGGAGAGATCATCCATGCGATTTGCCCCATGGTATTGCCCCAACCTTGTAGACGGGTGCGTTCATGGTAATCAGGGGTCATTTCAAAACCAAGAGCAATCAATGGGATCGCATAAAAAGCAAAAATGACCACGAAAAAACATTGGATGATCAAAAAATACCAAAAGTTAAAATTTTCACCGTTTTCTTTATACAGCTGAAACAGCAGCATAAATAAAACACCGGCTGCCAAGGCGCCCCATAGCATAAAAGGCCTACGGCGGCCATACCGGCTGCGGCTATTATCCGATGTGTAACCGATCATGGGATCAGTGAAAGCATCGATCAGGCGCGGGACAGTCCCGATGATCCCAACCTTGGCTGGATCCATGCCCAATCCAAGATTTAATACAAGGACCATCGCGGTGATGGCCGCGGCTTGCATCTGATTAACAAGGGCTCCAATGCTGTATACGGCTTTTTGAAAAACGGGAATGCGGTCTTCGGGGGCTGTACTATGGTGGGAGGAGTGTTCTAATACTTCTTCCAATTTTCCTTGTTTCCTCATTTTGCGGCGGCGCTTGGACAGGACCTACCGTTAATTTTAAATACAAAGTTTGAATTATAGCAATCAAACCCGGTTTACACAATATTATTTATGGGTTTAATCCAATGACCTTGGGTGTTGGCAGCGGATAATTCAGGTTACAATGAGTGGCACTCAATTCTACGCAAATACTAAACGCCCCCTTGGTTCTGGGACAGGACGGCCTAATTGCTTGGCAGTCTCTATCCATTGCTGGGCAATTACCCCGATATTCTTAAGCGCTTGAGAATACGTCGCCCCATCTGCCATGCACCCGGGCAGTTCAGGAATTTCAACGATAAATGCGTTGTCTTCACGGCTCCAATATATAATGACTTCGTATTTTAATTTACCCATGACCTATACCTCCATTCTATACTTCAAAATTATACCACGCACTTGTTTGACCTGATACGTCTTGGCCTTGCCGCCCTTTGATTGAATATTGATAATCTCTTCAACATTCTCCTGCGTGAATATATAATGACTGCCTTTAATTCTTTCCTTAAAACCCAATCTTTTAAGTAATTGACATAAGGCAATAAACGCAATGTTGGCGTCGCTCGTGCCGCATAAAACATCTTTCAAAATTTTCTCAACTCTGCTCATACACTAAAACATGCCTCCAAAATTTTAACTACCTAAGTAAATAATACCATAAATGCAGGCATTATTGCAAAAATTGACAGCAACAGAATACCCCTTCACAGTAACACCACTCTTTAAAAATCCGTGCCAAAAAATATCGAATTTTATGTTTTCGCTTGTGTTAATGAGTTAATAATGCTTGCGCCTTAGGGGGAAAGCACAAGGTGTGGGATGATTCAAACTTACTGCGGCTGGGGCGACCTTGTTAGATTGAAATATTAGAATAGATTTCCGACTTTGGGGAAATGACATTTTTTAATTTACCAAATTTACCTGCGATTGTAGCTGATTATTAATACCTAAAAAATTAGTCAAACTTTTAAGCGGTTGGATATTTATAATCACCGGCACAAAGCCAGGGGCGTTTTGCAGTTGCTGCAACATGGCCGGATCGATGTGAAATCTAATTTCTCTACCATTGTTTTGTGTCCGAAAATGCATATTAGCAGGGGTTAAATCAATTCCGCCCTTGTCATTTCTACTATTGATTAATCCATTAGGATTTATCTGGGCACGATCAACAGCTTTAACCGCAAGTTCGACATCCCCCAACTTTCCTAAATTATAAATGAATTGCAAGGCATCATCCACATTTTGATAATGCATTATAGCCAACCAACCCATTGTTTCACCGTAAGGATAACTCCAGCCTTCTTCAAATAATCTTGCTTTGGGAAATCTATAATCACTTCTTTCAATATTTGTTTTTACCTTCCGAATTATATCTGCAAGATCATCCCCATCTTTATATTTACGATACTGTTTCCAAAATTTTCTAATCACAACTTCTTTTTCTTTTAAGTTCCCCGCAACAATCGAAGATACTATTGATGCTACCATAAAACCTTTGTTTTCTTCTTTCAACCACTGAAAATCAGCCATTTTACGAACTTGAATGTTTTGATCACTTTCATAACCCATTTTTATCATTATCAATCTACTGTAGGCGTTTGCTAATAAATTGTCCTTTGGTAAACGAAACATATGCGCCATTTCATGTGCTAGTCTATGATACAAACGGTATAAATTGTAGAGAAAGGATAAATGATCCCAATCAGCTCTGAGTTTAATTTTTCTAGTGAAAGGGCTGTATGTCGCTGCCGTATATCTACCTCTTATTGAATAAATTGGATACAAAACTCCTCCCCAAATCGAAATCATTACAATAGACGCAATCATCCCTGGATAATCATTGTTATTATACGAAACGATCATCTCGAGACCACCGATTGCCATCATAGTACTGGCCACGAGTATTTGCTGAGTTTTGCTTGGGAATTTGGTAACCATTTTTATACTTTTAAGCATCTTTTCTTTTGAAACTTTCAATGAAGAGCCATTCTTTCGTATTAATGAGTTATAGATGTCATAAATTTCTCCAGCAACACGTTGCAATTCCGGATCTATCTTTACGCGAGAACCCATGGCCATATCATCCACTGGATTGACAACTGCCATTGCTAAATCCGGCACATTCCCTTGGGGAACGCGAACGGTGTCATTTGTTGATTTAGTCGTTTTAAGTTTAGATCTGGGTTTATCGCCTTTTAAATACCAGCCATAATTTCTTAAAATTTCTCTTATCTTGTTGAAAGTATCATCCTTGTAATAATTAGGAATTATGCTCAAAAATTCTTTAGGAGTTAATCTTAATAATTCTGCCACCGTATTTATGTTGTTATACTCCATTGCATTCCAAATTCGCACGTAATAACTATATGGCCTTCCACTTCCTAAAGCAACTTTCTCGTTTGCTAAAAAATCGTAAACACTTATTTTTTGGGGATCCTTTTTTGCCATGCCTTCAACAGAATAATAGCCAATAGGAATTTCTCCAACTAAATACTGGTCACGTTTCTGCATAGCTCTCCTCAATACTTGCCAGCTGTCCGGCCCAATCTTAGGTATTTTGTACCTTTGCCTAGGAGTCAAAGCCGTTAATTCTGCCGTTGTTTCGATGCCATTTTCACCAAGAGCATTTAAAATACGTGTACGCAATGATTCCGAAATGGATTCCTTGCTCAAAAGATCATGAATACTTAATGCTTTTAGATTTGGTTTAACCCTGCGTTGATCCGCTTGATCAGTCATTGCCTTGTCCATTTGGCTGGAAACTACTTCTAAATTATTTTGATTTAATTGAGCAGGATCGATGTGATTAACCGTTTGTAATTCAGTAGTCGCTCCCAGATTAGTGACATTCAAAGCTAAATCCATGCCACCAGAAAAATATTTCCTCCCAATGGTCTGTTGGGTGATTGGGTCCGGCTCTTCTTTGATATAGTTGTAAACGCCTTTCTTGAAGGCTTTTAAATAGCATTGATAAATTACATCCACGTCATTCTGAGGCGTAGCCGAAGAATCTCTTATAGAATTAATTTTATTGAGATCCTTCGCTGCGCTCAGGATGACAGATTTATCATACTCCACTCCTCCCACTTTATTTTTATCTGCATAAACTTGTTCCAAAATACTGTCTTTGATTTTCTTTTTGTACCAGGTGGCGAGGATCAGGGAATTATAGACTTGGCGCAGTTGGGCGAAGTTTTTGTTTTCGTTGACTTCCTTGGTTAATTTGGGGATGACGATTTCGCGGATGATTTGGGAGCCAAGGGCGTTGATATCTCCCCCCTCCCTGACCCTCCCCGCAAGGGGGAGGGAATGGTAGAAATTATTTTTAGAGAATGCCAAATAATCCTGCTCAAGCATGACTTTTAATTTGCTTTCAACGATATATGCTGTGCCTGTTTTTACATTTTCATACACCACCGCCTTCTCAGGGACTATCCAGACTTTATTGAAAGTGTTTACGGGAACGTTTGTTGTGCCGAATCTTTTTGCTGCTTCTTGGTATATGCGTTTCCAAAACTTCTTGCCGATCTCATCTTCTGGATAAATTAGTGACGCTGTAATCTGCTTGAGCATATAATCTTCGGCCAACAAATCTCGGCCCATTTCGGTCAAACCAAATGATTGTGGAATAACTCGATTTTTCTCATAGGGGCTTAGATTGACCCATAAGTCTTTTTCGGGGATGGTCAGGCTGGCGAGGAAATACTTGATAAGTTTGGTGGCATCTTGTTTTAAATCCCCCTCCCTGACCGTGCCTATACTTTTGCAAATTTGATGGCCTGTCTGCCCCAGAGCGGCAGACGACCCCACAAGGGGGAGGGAATTATCACCTTGATCTAAAATGAAATCGAATCGAAAAGGATTGTCGGGATGAATCCTGATGCCTTTTAAAATCGGAGGATTGAACTCTGTGCTCAGGTGTACCATTACACCTGGCGCAGGCAAAAAAAATTCTTGCGCTTGGGCCAAAGGCAGAGGCCCAAACGAATTAACCAAAAAGGCAAAAATCAGCCCAGGGACTATAATAGACCTTAGATTTAAATTCTTTCTCATTTAAAGAAAGTATGCACTATATTTTAAAATTCCGCAACTTTTTGTGTATCACGCATGACTGGATTCCCGCTTTCGCGGGAATGACATATTTTTATCATTTGGAATGATAGGGTTAAAACTATCCAAGAGTTACATTGATGAGGGCGGCTTTGGTGATGGAGGTTCTTGGGATGCAGGCTTTGTCCCGAGCTAAAAAAAGGGGACACTTTAAAGTGTCCCCTTTTATTTCCTTGATGGTGTACTGCCCGGCATCTAATTTTTGGGGGTTATGGTATTCGATGGTCAGGCGCTTGCCGGCGAATTGGCAGACGACACTTGCCATGCCCTTGTCATTAAATTCTTCCTTGACTAATTGCGGGGCCAGTATTAAATCCCCGCGCGATCCCCGCACGCCAAAAACGTGGATCAATTGTGTTAAAACCATCCAGCTGGCAGAACCGGTCAAGTAATGGTACATGCCACGGCCTTCGGAATCAAAATATTCCGGGATCCCGGGGTAAATTTTACTGCGCTTCCCGTCGCTGGCCATGCGGTAAATGGACTGCAAAACTTCATAACCCGCCCTGGCAAAACCCCGCTGGTAAAGGCCCGCGGCATACATGACAATCATATGGCTGAAAAAAGCACCGTTTTCTTTAGTGCCGTACGCAAAACTGAAAGCCCGCCCCAAATCCAAATAATGCTGCACGCCGAAATCCGTGTTCAGGCGCAAGCCGCCCAATTTTTTGTCTTTTAGAAATTTATCGACGCTGATAATTATTTTTTCAACTTCTTCGTTGGTGGCCAAGCCGCTCATGACGGGAAATACTTGGCCCGTCAAGGTCATACGCACCCTCTGGTCTTTGAGGCCTTCAACCTGTCGGGCCTTATTATCGTAATAACCGTTAAACCATTCATAGGTCGTAAGTCCCTCTTTGACTCGGATTTTTTCCTGACGGCGAAGGTGCGCAGATATCCAATTTCCTTTTAAGCGCAAGTCACGTGTCAAATCTTTAAGAGAAACCTCAACGGTTTCCCCGCTTAAAGCGGGCTGCACACTGTGAAAATATTTACCAAAAAGATGATGGTGTTTGGCTTGATGATCATCGTAATCGACTTTTTCACTTAAAGTATCCAATAAAATCAAAAGCTCACGGGCCAAACGCACTGCCCCGATACCTTTAACAGCGGCCATGGCGTCAAGCAAATCAGCCAGGCCCAATAAATTCCCGCCATAGAGCGACGTAAACGCCACAGACTCGCCCTTGGGCCGGGCCATGTCCAGTCCATCGTTCCAGTCGGCGCTTTCCAGGCGGATGATATTATGTTCCCCGACGTTAAAAAATTGGGTCAAATGCTGTACTAACAGGTGCTCGAGGATGGTGCCTTCATATGTATGCCCTTTTTTATCTAGCAACTTATTTTCATAATTGGATTCCCGCGAGCAACTGCGAGTGGTCGTATTGACCGACACTCGCAGTTGCTCGTCGGTCAATACGACCTTTCGCGGGAATGACATGGGAAGGCGCTCAAGTGTACGGGAAAATTGTTGGTCTCGAAAATAAGTCTGCTTTTGCAGCAAGATGTCAAAGTCCCCGGTCTGGTCGATATAAAGCAGCAAGGTCAAAAAAGGCCATGCCCCATGGTCCATCCACACGCGGGTAATGGCGTTGCGGTCCGCCAAAAACTCAGCCGAAGTGTTTCCGATAATGGTGGCATTGCTGCCGTCGATGCGGATACCGGCACAATTATTGATCAAGTCCCCGCGCACCAAATGGGGCTCAATAAGGATCAACGACAATAAATCCTGCCAAATGTCCCTCCAGCCGCGGCCGCCCTTTCCGTAATCATGGTCAGGCAAAAACGAGCAGCCAAAAATGCGGCGTAAAACCGGCTGCAGGGTGACCCATCGCATCCAGGAATTAAAATTTGAATCCCTTTTAGTGAAAATAATCGAAGAAATTTTATCAGACCAACATTTTTTATTGGCTGCGAGAGCTATGGCAAATTTGTCCGCGGAATTAAAACGGCTGAAGGTCTCTTTGGTTTTGGCCTCATCAGACTCGATACCCACAGCCACGATATAGGACTGACTGGTGCCCGGTTTAAGCAGGGCTTCCTTGAAACGCAACGCTCCCACCACTTCTTTGCCATTGATCGCTTGGGGCCCAAGCACAACAGGCTTTTGATTTTCATAAACCGCCGCGGGCCTCAATAAAGAGCCCCCATCACCGTAAAAACTATCCACCGTCGGAAAAGAACCTGAGACGCCGCCCGCTCCTTCCTGGCATCCGTATACATAATAAACACCATGGCTTGCCTTATGTCCCTCCTCATTAAAGACCATGCTTGTCTGCATCAGCACGCCCTGGGCGGTCTGCCGGGCCCGGTTTAAAAGGGCGGTCACATGTTCATGGTCGTGTTTGTTGTCCCGGCAGCGGCCAAAAAGTGGGACAGCGGCCGTCGGTGTAAAGCGGATTGGTTTTTTTGAAATATTTTTGACCGTTACCTGCATCAGTTCAACGTTCTGGCCTGTCGTGGGAACGAAATTGACCGCGCAAAACTCCAACCCCGCCGCCTTGTGCGTGCGCGTGAGCTTGTGCCACAGAGGCCCGATTTCAACGGAGGCAGAATCAGGTGCTGACTCCTGGGTTAAGCTATAAACCCCTTTATTTTTGACAAAAACAAAAAATTCGCGCAAAGGCCAGCGCAAATCTTCGCGGGAAGCGGGTTTGGTCAGGTAGTGAAATTTATCGATTTTTATGTCCCCGCTTAAAAAGGGGGTGATGGCGGATTTGATACCCAAGGCGTCGCAGCCGCATAAAGGCGCGTAGATCGTCTTTATCGCGGCCGCTTGCTTTGAGATAAAACTCACCCCATCAGGTAGGTATGAATAGAAAGGTTCCGCGGGCATAAAACTAGGCTAGTATTTACAAGGCGATATTATCGGTGAGTTTAAAAAGACGCTGCATTTTTAGAAAATTCACTTGTGAAAACTGGATTCCCAGCTCCCACAAAGACAAATTCAAAAATTTTACCCAAACCACATGCCCGCCTAATACCATCGGCTCTCCGCCATCCGGCAATTCGACTTCCAAAGCCAGCTGATCATCCAAAAAAAATCGTTCCTTGGATAAAATACGAATGCCTTTGGCAGAAGCGTCTCGCAAAAAAACTTCGGTCCCGTAATCATCACGAGCATCTTTGAATTTTACAGGAAAACGGGCGGAAAAACGCTCAAATATCCTCCGTTCATCTGTGGGCTGCGGGACTGTTGGCATGCCTTTGCTCTCCTTGGATTTATGCCATTATTCCCATCGTTTTGAAATAAAATATTTATCCAAGCGGCCGGAAGAACCTGAGATAATCTCTGAAAACATCATGCCAACGCGGTATTGGTCAGAGACAAGCTTACGCACCCATTTTACAACTCCAATGACCATAACAGGTTCTGTATTTGGCTTAAGAACAATCTCGAGTGCTATTTTCTGGTTGACCCCAATTGATTGTGCAGAAATCAGGCCGATTCCATGCCGGCTGATATCCAAGGTTTTCGTCCGATCAAATTCGGAACCTGTTTTACCTTCTATAGGGACATCACAGTTATATCTTGCTTCCGAACGTTGATTATTAGCAGCACTCATGCGCAAACCTTATCTTTCATGAAATCTTCGGGGTTAAAAAATAGTGAAAACGCTTTCTCTATTAATAGTTTAAAACATATTCACTAAAAAGCAAATCAAAATGAAAAATAATTTAGTTTCATAGCTTATTGAAAATAATAGGGTTACGGAACAAATTTATTTCTTAAACAAAAATTTATTATTAATAAAAATCTTTGTCTGCACTTTTTTCATTTATTTCATTTTTATTGCGGCCGTTTTCCGGGGATGTTATACTATTTTTTAATATGGCCGGCCGCTCTCCTAATTTAACATTAAGGTAACGGCACATCTCTTGAATCATATGAAAATAGTAATTCTATGGTAGATAAACCTTCCGCATCTAAAAAAGCCAAACAACTTTCCATGGAAGAGTATGCCAAAATCAAAGAAAAGTTGGCCAAATCCAAGCTCAAACTGTCCTTCCCTTGGATCATTAAAGTCTGCTTTCTCATTCCTTTGGCTTATGCTGCGTTTCTAATTATCTATTATCTGGCCCAGCTGCGTTTTATAGCAGAACATTAAATGGTTCGATCAACTCTCCATCAATGATGGCTGTCACAGACATTATTATTTCCTTTATAAGTATTTTCCTCCTGAGCTTGGGGACCTCACGCGGATTTATGCGCTCCTTGCTGGGCCCTTTCTCTATTATAGTCACCACCATCATCAGCATCATTTATTACCAAATCACTCAAAACATCATGATAAGCTTAGGTATAGGATTGATCGGCCCTATGCTGCTCACCTTTCTTTTAAAATTTCTTCTTAAAACATGGGCAAAGGCCACCAATAATGACATAAAACTAAGCTCCTTGAGCCGCTTGGGAGGTTCGATACTGACCTTACTCTGGGGATGGGTATTTATTGTCCTTACTTTAATACTTTTAGCCGTGCTTCCGCCTTGGACAGAGGCATTGACAGCCATTCATAACGATGTGATTAAATCAATGTCCTACTCGATCGCCAAACCTTGGAAAGAAAATTTTTACGGAGCTTCACCCTCTGATGCAAAATCCTTGGCCCAAGACCCTCGCTTCCAGAAAGTCCTGCAGGACCCTGAAATCCAGGAAGAAATCAACGCTCATGACATTGTCAAATTAATGAGTAACCCCAAAATGATAAACTTGACCAAACAGATCATGAGTGACCCTGCTACCATGAAAAAAGTCATGGCTGTCTACAGCAGTCAGACCCAATCATCTAAAAGCCCATAAAACGGATTTGTTTATCTTGGACGTTGCGGAATGAAGCTGGGGACAAATGGATTCTCCCATCGGGAAAATGGGCGCGTTTATAGCCCATATCAAACATGTCCCTGAAATGCTGTGCAAATAAACCCTTACCGCTCATGCGGGTCCCCCATCCTGAGTCATAAAGCGCTCCATCTCGCAATTCCCGGATGCGGTTAAGTATTTTGTCTTTGCGCTGGGGGAAATATTCAATGAGCCAACGCTCGAAGATCTCCTTGACTGCGTAAGGCAGGCGAAGGACCGTGTATCCGGCCCCTTGGGCACCGGCATCGGAGGCGGCTTTTAAGATTGAGGGTATCTCATGGTCAGTCAAGCCCGGGACAATAGGGGCCACATTGACCGTCACCGGGACGCCTGCCTTGGCCAATTCTTCAACGGCCTTGAGCCGATTGGCCGGTGTTGATGCGCGCGGTTCCATGGCACGGGCCACATAGGCATCCAGAGTGGTGATAGAAACGGTCACGCATACGCCGTGATACGATGCCATGTCTTTAAAAATATCGATATCGCGGGTGACCAATTTATTCTTCGTGATGATGCCCACGGGATTTCTAAAATCCAGCAGCACTTGCAGGCATTGGCGGGTGATTTGAAATTTGCGTTCAAAAGGCTGGTAGCAGTCGGTCACCCCGCTCATCACAATGACCTGCGGCTTCCATTTGGGATGGGCCAATTCCTTGCGCAACAGTAAAGGGGCTTCTGTTTTTACAAAGATAATAGACTCAAAATCACTTCCCGAAGAAAGCCCGAAATATTCATGGGTCGGCCTGGCATAGCAATAAACACAGCCATGTTCACAGCCGCGGTAGGGGTTAAGGCTTGTTTCAAAACCAAGGTCCGGGCTGTCGTTGTAGCTGATGATGGATTTGGACGTATCCTTATAGAACTCGGTTTTCGGCGAAGGATACTCTTCATCGGAAATTTCTTCGTCCCGCTCGAAAGAAATCTTCTCAAAACGATTGGCAGGATTGACCAGCGCCCCGCGGTTGTGAAGTTGTTTGTCAGGCATAAGCCTTCCTGATTTCCTAATCATCTTATACTTTTATCGACCGTTCTTTTTAATACATACGCCAGGGGGACATTGGCGTGCCCGTTGGCCTTTGATGTTGGTTCGAAGTATAATAAACTCACTTGTTCATAATTAACTCGAATCCATTGGTCAATTTTCCGGCCAAAATCAACCCCCCAGGACCGCCCGCCATGCTCCTGCATATCCCTGTTAATAAGAATGATGTACGAAGGCGGGTGCCTGTTTAAAAGATCAATTATTTTATCTTCCCCATTCATAGCAATAGCAACGGGGGAAAAGTCGAGTACTCCGATTGGGTTTACTCTGCGGGAAAGATAATTAACCATTACCCCTTCAGGTATAATGACGATTGTATCCGCAGAAGATGTGTTTTGGTCAACCCATTGGACTAATTTGTCCACCAAAACAGATTTAAAGTTTAGACTATTATCTTCCGCTAAAAAACTGTCTTTCCCTTGGGATATTTGATAATTCATAAGCCGATATATTGTTTTACTGTATCGAAAATACACCACCAGCACCCCTAAAATCAATATTAAGGCCAACGTGCGAAAAATTTTTGGATGGTAAAATTTCTTCCTTCCTGCATAGGGAATATGGGTCACTAATAACATCCCTAAAAAAATTGTTCCCGGCATGGCCAATACAAAACCATAATGGCCTGGATTAACATTTAATAAGATTTTGAAAGTCAGCATTAAACTGTAGAACGATACGGCAATCTCAAGGATTAATTTTGTTACGTCCTTATGCTTATATGATTTCAAGAATATAAAAGTTTTGATCAGGATAAATGATAATAATACGACCGGCACCCCTCTTTCCAAAAAGTAAATGCTGTTAGGTGGTAATTGCAAAGCGATAAAAATGACCCATAAGGAAAACACAAAATAAAAAACCAAGCGCTGTTTCATAAACCTGCTCACCACATAAGACAATGCCCCCAAAATCAAAACCCCTGAAATATACCCCAAGAGGCTTTTGATTATAAATAATAAATTTCTTGGCAGGTCATTAAATCCGGATATCGAATCAATAAAACGACCATCTTTTGTAATCCATTTACCTATGACTACCGCGGGCATCAGGATGTCCTTGACTGCTTCCCATAAAGGCAAATGCAAAGATAAATAACAAAGAAATACCATGGGGGCCATTAAAGCAAACAAGGCTACGGTCAATAGTCGTTTAAGGATGACCCGCCAAGGAACTTTTATACAAATGGCATTCAACATAAAAGCTGATATTAAAGAGGCCCCAAACGCAAAAATAATTTCAACCTTGGTCAAAAACACAAGCCCGGTTATCACGCCAATAATGATTAAATAAAACGTCTTTGCTTGCTTTAACCAACGCCCTATGACAAAAAGCCCTATCAGTGATAAAGCCAATCCATAAACAAGTTCATTAGAATAAGGGCAAATATAATTATAAGCTCCAAAAGATTCAATATACCGACCGAAGGCAAAGATCCCTAAAAATATCGCGATGGCGACAAGAGCGGAAAAAGAACCATACAAGAGATTGAATAAGGCATATATCACATAAGTTGTTATGAACAATAAAACAAAATTTGAGATGATCAAGACGAAAAGGCTTGTTCCGAAAATTTTAAAAAGAAAAGCGTGGAAGTATTGTGCCAATGGACCAAAGCTGTGGTTTAAATCTTTATAAAGGACTTGTCCCTGACTGATTTGCCAAGGAATATATAATTCTCTTCCAAAATCTATTAAACAATCTGGCCATCTTTCCCAACTTAAATGAAGCCAGGCAATAAAAATCGTAATAATCCCTGCTCCCAAAAGCGTATTTCTAACAACTTTTCTCATATTAGAGATCCTTCGGCAGGTGCCTCAGGATGACCTCGACGTTACGCCGAGGTCACTTGCCGATGCAAAATTCGGAAAAGATACGGTCCAGCAGGTCTTCGTCGATATTACGGCCGGTGATGGCATCCAGCTGGTTGACCGCAGCCTTGATTTCTTCAGATATAAATTCCAGGGAAATGTTTCCATCCATCAGGCGGCAGGCGGCTTGAAGGTTTTTTTGGGCGGCTTCCAGGGCTTTGATGTGGCGGATATTACTGACAAGAATACCATGGGTATCATAATTTTTGTCCTTCAAAATGGCATCGACGATCTTTGCCTCCAGCTCTTGGATGGATTGATGCTCAAGGGCTGAAGCCCTTATCACATGCTCTTGGCCAAATATTTGTTGAGGCACCCGTATGTCTATCTGCCCGCCTAAATCCGCCTTATTGACCACCACTAAAACCCGAGCGGCTTTTAATTGTTCCATCAGTTTCATGTCCTGCGCTTCCAAGGGCCGGCTATGGTCCAAAACCAATAGCACCATATCAGCGCTTTTGATATAAAGTTGGCTGCGCGATACCGATTCCTTTTCAATCAAATCCCTTGGTTCCAAAATTCCGGCAGTGTCGACCAATGAAATAGGTATCCCTTTGATTTGCGCTGATTCTTCCAAGACATCACGGGTAGTGCCGGCAATATCAGTGACAATGGCCCGCTGCTCTTTTAGCAGGGCATTGAGCAAGGAAGACTTGCCCACGTTGGGCTTGCCGCACAAGACGATACATATACCTTCTTTAAGAATTCGGCCGTTCTTTGAGGATTCCAAAAGCCGTGCCATGCCCTTTTCTTGAATACTGATACGATTTAAAATATCCCTTCGGTTTTGGGCGTCAATACCGTCCTCAGGAAAATTGATCAAGGCCTCAACCATCGTATAAATCTTTATTAACTCATCGCGCATGGCATTAAGCTGTGTGGATAATTCGCCTTTTAATTGATAATGGCTCTGGCGCAAAAATGTTTCACTCCGGGCCTGGATGACATCAATCACTGCCTCGGCCTGTGCCAAATCCATACGGCCATGAAGAAAGGCCCGTTTGGTAAATTCTCCGGGGAGAGCCAAACGCGCACCCGCGTTCAATACTGCCTGAAGAGCTGCTCGCAAAACTGTTGTGCCGCCGTGACAATTGATTTCAACCACATCTTCAGCCGTATAACTTTTGGGTGCGCGCATCAGTGTCACTAAAACCTCGTCGACAATTTCCTTTGTTTTAACATTGATGACCCAGCCATAATGCACCGTATGGCTTTTACATTGTGCCAATGCCCTGTCTTCATAAAGACGAAGGACCGCATCAGCCACAGCAATCGCCTCTTGACCGCTGATACGCACAATCCCAATCCCCCCTTGTCCCGCAGGGGTGGCAATGGCCGCAATGGTGTCTTCTAAACCTTTGTATTGGTACATAACTTGACTAAGCAATCGATGGCTTCTGCCACGATAAAGATTGAACCTGTGATTAAAACCACGTCCTTGGGACCTGTCAATTTCATGGCCTTCTCCAATGCTGAGGGTAAATGCTCTATAGTTTCAAAAGGTTTGCCGGCAAAATATTCCTTCCCTTCCGCTTGCGTAAATAGATGCGCCCGGGGATGATTGGCCTTGGTCAAAATAATATGCGCCGCGTTGTCTTTTAAATGGCTGCAAATGGCTGCGGCATCCTTGTCTTGGGAGATGCCCAAGACTAAAATGACCCTCCGATAAGGATACACCTCCATCAAGGTCGAAGACAATGCTTTGGCGGAAGCCGCATTATGGGCGCAATCAACGACCACGTCCGGGTCCTGCTGCAACAATTCAAAACGTCCGGACCATCGGATATGCTTTAACCCTTCAGCAATGTTTTCATCGCTGATTTTAAAGCCCATTGTTTTTAAAATAGCCGCCGTTTCAATGGCCGTGGCGGCGTTTAAAATCTGGTGCTTGCCCTTGAGCCCGGTTTTTAAATTTTCGTACCTTGATGGACAAACAAGCACCGGATTAATGCCGAATTCCCGGCAGCGGTGAAGAATGGCATCCATCACTTCTTTCTCCTGAGGGGCTATCACGACTTTCTGATGGGAATTTTTAATAATGCCCGCTTTCTCCGAAGCTATTTTGCCCAACGCAGAACCCAGTATACGGGTATGGTCCAAGCTCACCGGCGTTAGGAGGGCAATGGAAGAATCGACCGCGTTGGTCGCATCCAGGCGGCCGCCCAAGCCGGTCTCCAAGATGGCCGCATCCACCTTGGAATTCGCGAAATGACACAGGGCAGCTACGGTGAGGATCTCAAAATAGGTAAGGATGTTCCCTTCATTTTGGATGGCCGCGGCAAAAGGACGCAAAAATGTCAGCACCGAAGCCAAATCATCGTCGCTGATGGCCCCGCTGAAATTGTCTTTGGAGCGTACATTATCCGCGCTTAAAATACGGATGCGCTCATTGACCTTGTGCAAATGGGGTGATGTATATAATCCGACCTTGTACCCTGCTTCCTGTAAAATACCCGCCAAAAAAGCGCAAGTGGACCCTTTGCCTTTAGTACCCGCCACATGGATGATTTTTAAATTCCCGGCGGGATTACCCGCTAAATCCAAGAATTTCTGGACGCGGTTAAGGTTGAAATCTCCGGGGCCCAGTTTATGGAGCTGGGACTCAAAATTAACGAAAGAATTTAAATAGGAATTTATTTCGGTATAGTCCATACTCAATGTTTAAAGTGCCTGATGCCCGTTATGACCATGGCCATCTTTTTTTTGTCGGCTTCTTTAATCACTGCGGCATCCATGATGGAACCGCCGGTCTGGATAATGGCCTTGACCCCCGCCTTGGCGGCAATGGTGACGGTGTCGGGCTTGGGCAAAAAGGCGTCGGATATTAAGACGCTCCCCCGGGCCAAAGGTCCTGCCCGACGGATGGCATGGATCGCGGAGTCCACACGGCTGGTCTGGCCGCAGCCGATGCCGACGGTCTGCGTTCCTTTGATCAAGGCAATGGCATTGCTTTTAACATGCTTGATCAATTTCCAGCCGAAAATCATGGCGTCCATTTGTGCCTTGGTGGGCTTGATTTTGCTGACTATCTTTAATTCTTCCGGCTTTATGGTGCGGTTGTCCACCTCCTGCAGCAAAAGCCCGCCGGACACTTTTTTGAAATCAAAACGCTCTTGGCTTATGCCATAAACATCCAACAGGAGCAAACGCAAATTTTTCTTGGATGAAAAAAGGCCCTTGGCCTCTTCGGTAAATCCGGGTGCGATGATGCATTCCGTAAAACCACTTTTGATGACACACGCGGCAGTCTTCGCGTCCAGGGTACGGTTAAAGCCGATAATGCCTCCGAAGGCGGAAAGCGGATCGCATTGATACGCTTTGATATACGCCTTATCGAGGCTTTTGTCCTGGGCAATGCCGCAGGGGTTGTTGTGCTTGATGATGACGGCCGCAGGGGCATCGAATTCGCGGATGATTTCAACCGCGGCGTTCAAATCAAGGATATTGTTAAAAGACAGTTCCTTGCCTTGCAATTGTACAAGACGCCCCAGACCCTCAAGCTGGGTGCTGTCCTTATAAAAAGCCGCGGCCTGGTGCGGATTTTCACCGTAACGCAGGTCTTGCAGTTTGCTAAATGTTAAGTTGAGGTCTTTGGGGAAAGAAGAAAAAGAATTGTCTGCCTTGAACCGGCTTTTTAAAAAATCATAAATAGCGGCATCATAGCGGCAGGTACGCTCAAAAACTTCAATGGCCAAATTGGTCAGCACCTTGTCCGACAATATGCCGCCGTTATTATTGAGCTCATGGAGCACCTCGTTGTAGCGCTCGGGATGGCAGATGACTGCAACACTTTTATAATTCTTGGCCGCGGAACGCAGCATGGCAGGCCCGCCGATATCGATGTTTTCAATGGCGTCTTCCAGGGACATGTTTTTTTTCTTAATGGCTTTCTCGAAAGGATAAAGATTGACCACCGCCATATCAATAAGGCCGATATGGTGGGCGGCGATTTGTTTCATGTGCTCGGGATTATCGCGCAAGGCAAGCAGGGCGCCGTGGATCTTGGGATGCAGGGTCTTGACCCGGCCGTCAAGCATTTCGGGAAAACCGGTAAATTCAGAAACTTCTCGGACCTTAAGATTCGCCGAACGCAAAAGGGCCGCTGTGCCGCCGGTGGAGATGAGTTCCACGCCCAGAGACTCTAATCCCCTGGCAAACTCCACCAAACCGGTTTTGTCTGAAACAGAAATTAAGGCGCGTTTGACTTTGATCAACTTCTATCTCTTGCCTTTTTTACGTTTGCGTTCGGAAGGCTTACAATAAAAGCGGCGTTCTTTAAGCTCGACTAAAAACCCGTCTTTTTGGCACTGCTTCTTAAATAAACGCATGGCTTTCTCAAAACTGTTCTTGTCATTGACCTTAACTTCCAACATTACGGATCACAACTCCTTCTTGATGGTTTCATGGGTTTGAAGGGTTGTATTATAGTATATGTTGGGGTATTGTCAAACGAGAAAAGGGGACACTTTAAAGTGTCCCCTTTTTATTTAATACGTGGGATCGACGTAGGTGTATAAATCTCCGGCGAAATTACGCAAGGTGTAGCGGCCGTTTTCTTTGGAAACCACATAGTCCGGGCTGATAGGTATTTTTCCGCCTCCGCCGGGGCCGTCGATCACGTAGGTCGGCACCGCGTAGCCGGTGGTGTGCCCGCGCAGGTTCTGGATGATGTTAATGCCTGTCTCGACGGTGGTGCGGAAATGCCTGGAGCCGACAATGGGGTCGCATTGGTAAATGTAGTAAGGCCTGACACGGATTTTCAAAAGCTCATGGAAAAGTTTTTTCATGATTTCAGGCGAATCATTAACACCGCGCAATAGCACCGTCTGGCTGCCCATGGGGATGCCGGCATCGGCGATCATGTTACAGGCATGCTTGACGCGCGGGGTCACTTCCTTGGCATGGTTAAAATGGACGCTCATCCAAAGCGGCGAATATTTTTTGAACATGGCCATCAGCTCCGGCGTGATCCGCTGCGGTAAAGTCACCGGGATGCGGGTCCCGATGCGCACAAATTCCACGTGCGGGATCGCCTTCACGGATGAAATCAAATATTCCAGCATGCGGTCGCCCAAGGTCAAAGGGTCCCCGCCGGAAATAAGCACATCGCGGATCTCTTGATGCGCGCGGATATAATTGAGCGCCGCATCATAAGTGGAAGTATTAAGCGTGTGGTTGCCATCACCTACCATGCGAGAGCGCGTGCAATAGCGGCAGTACATCGCGCACATCTCATTGACTAAAAAAAGCACGCGGTCCGGGTAACGGTGCACCAGGCCATGCACCGCTGAATTCTTGTCTTCACCGCAAGGGTCCAGCATTTCATCGGGGGTGGTCTCAAATTCATAATCCAACGGGACCGACTGCAGACGGATAGGGCATCCGGGATCATCCTCATCAATCAAAGCGGCAAAATATGGTGGGATGGACATGGTCAATTTGTCCCCTGCCCCCTTGACCCCGCGCTCTTCGTGGGAAGTTAATTTCATGAGCTTGGTGATCTGGTCAAGCGTGCGGATGCGGTTTCTGATCTGCCAGCGCCAATCTTCCCAATCAGCCAAGGTCGCACCGGGAAATAATTTGATGACGCGTTTTTCCTGGGGAGACAAAGGAATGTTAGGCCCGCCGGAAGATGCGGCTATTTCTTCTTTAATTACCGCTGAAACAGGACTCATTTTTTGTAAACTTCCTTCCATCAATATTACTTTTAAGTATATTCCCAGAGTGGTGCCGTTTCCTTAATATTTATTTTAGAGGAACGGCCTCTCTGATGTCCAAACGGACCAGGGCTTCATCCAAAATTTTATTGATGATCTGGTTATACGTCATCCCTTTGACACGGGCGAAAAGCACAAAAACATCGTCGGGGCTTAAATTCGGCAAAGGGTTGATTTCCAGCACATAGGGCTTGCCCGCATCATCCACGCGGAAATCGACGCGCCCGAAATCGCGGCAATCGACTGCTTTATATGCACGCACCGCTAAGTCTTGCAAGCTGGTAGCCAATTTTTCATCAATGGGAGCCGGGCAAATATATTCCACCGACTTTTGGACCACATGGCGATAAGTATAAAATTCATTGCCTAAGGTAGTCTTGCCAGCTATCGCATATTGCACTACCGGCATGGCTATCGGCGGATTGTTCCCGATAATACCTACGGTAAACTCAGTGCCTTTGATAAACTCCTCGACCAAGGCTGGTTGTTTATAATTGCGGCAGATATGTTCTACTTGGGCCTTGAGCTGTTTAAAATTCTCCACACGCGAGCTTTGGGTGATCCCTTTGGATGTACCCTCATGCAGGGTCTTGACAAACAAAGGAAAGCCGATGGTGTTTAGTTCAAACAAATCATCCTCGGACGTAGCTTTAAAATAACGCGCCGTGGGAAGCCCGTCCGCGATAAAACATTTTTTAGCCATTACTTTGTCCAAGGTGACGCCTAAGGTCAGCGCGTCAGCGCCGACGAAGGGGATATTATACAAATCCAAAATGGCAGGTACCTGACTCTCGCGGTTGCGGCCTTTAAAACCCTCAGAAATATTAAAAACAATGTCCACCTTCAAGTCATCATTGGTGATGCGGCTGATCAATTGGCAAGCTCCGCCAATCAAGATAATCTTATGACCGGCAGATTCCAAGGCGGTCTTAAGGCATTCAATGGTCTTATTCCCGTCGAGTTCAGCAGCGGCATCAACAGGGTCATCATCAGACCGCTGCCAGTCGCTCTTTAAGTCGTACGTAATCCCAACTATTTTACCCATATGCACATCAATTTATCAAAAATACACCAAAATGCTATAAATATTTTCATTTCCAGTACCTGACAGACTCACTCACTATTTTATTGTTTGGGGGGAATAAAACCCATTGGACCTCGTTTTTTAGATTTTTCCTCTTTATCGGACAACAAATCTTTAATGGCATTAAATACCAAAATAAACTTCTGATCATGTTCCTTAAATTTATCCTGAAACTTGCGTTCAAGGCCTTCAATCTTTCGAGTTAAGTCTTTGTGAGTTATCATCAGTTCCCTTAGTTTTGTAAATGTCCGCATAATTTGAATATTGACTTGAACGGCCCTTTGGGAATTAAGTACGCTTGAAAGCATTAAAATCCCATGCTCTGTAAAAACAAAAGGGGGATATCTACCACCTCCCCAACTTGAGGTTCCAAATTGGAACCTCAAGTTTCGAAATTCTTCTTTGGTAAGTGTAAAGGCAAAATCCGCCGGAAATCGCTCAAGATTACGCCGAACAGCCTTATTTAAATTTTTGGTCATAACTCCATATAACTGCGCTAAATCATGATCAAACATAACCTTATGACCCTGTACTAAATAAATTTTATTTTGGATAATTTCAACAGGAACAAGACTTTCTGATTTTTGAATGATTTTCTTCTTCATGGACACCCCCCAAGTTAGGACAGTTAAAAAAATTAGAAATATTTGGGGGAAATTCTTGATAAATATTCCGATTGGGGGAACCGGAAAAAGCTGTTTAATGAACAATATGATAATCTGGCAATAATAAATAATCAAATAAAAAAATTTCCAACAGGGGGAATTTATCCCTTACTTGAAACACCCAAAAACGTCCTTAAATCCGTCATTGGCTGGATATTAATAATCACCGGCACAAAGCCCGGGGCGTTTTGGAGCTGACGGAGCATGGCAGGGTCAATATGAATTTTAATCCCTCCATTGTCATTCCCGCCCCTTTTTATGTCATTCCCGGTACTTTTTATATCATTCCCGCGAAAGGTCGTAAAAGGCCCAATTGCTTTGTTTGGCGAAAAGTTTATTATTGTCGGCATTCGCCGTTGCTCGCGGGAATCCATTTTCGTCTGCACATTCATATTGGCTGAAGTTAAATCAATCCCGCCGTTTCTTGATACTGACGCCTTCATCGCCCGGTCATCTGCCCCAATCTGTGCTGGGAAATACTGTGGATATTTCAACATCAAGCTTGCCGCAATTATTCTATTAGCATTTATTCTACTAGCATCTCTTCCATATCGAATATGGAATGCATGTTCTGCTTGGATTCTAAACCACTGCGCTTTTTCTATTTTCAAGAATACAGTAAAAGGCCAATTTGAAGCTCCAATATAATCGGCTAATTGAAGACAAGTCAAATTTCTTCTTGGAATGTTCCTTGTATCTAAAAGAAATTTATCGATGACAGCGAACGCTTTAGCGCGGTCATACCCATTGAGATTTCGGCGAAGGATTTCCAGAGCAGATAAAACCTGCCATTCAGAACTCACTTTTCCCTCTAACATTCTTTTAAAAACCCGTTGAACATCATCCTCACGGCCTTTTAACCCCGAAGGTAACGGCCGCCCAACAAGGGCCAGGACCCAGGAATGGTGTGAAGTAGCAATAACTTTTTCCAATTGACGCTTGATTTCATTATCCAAATTCACAAATTGATCTGGATGGTCTAAAGCGTAAGAGACTGCTTGTGCCACATATTCAGGGTAAGCATTTATATTCATCGTAATAATTTCGCGAATGATTTTTCGTGAATCTATCGCAAGCTCTCTGTTGGATTCAAATAAATTTGGATTATCCAAAATAAACCTTACGGCAACTATTTGTTCAGCTTTATTGCCATGATAAAGAGCATCTTCAACCATGACATGAGCAGCGTTGACAGATCTCGGCATCTGCATCATATCTTCAGTTTGCTGGCTATGTTTAACTCTTCCCGTATTTTGATCTTCAATTGGATTATGTTCTTGAGAAGCCAGATATTCATGCTTAAAGGCTATACATTTTGTAAGATAAGCAACAGAATATCTATAATGTTTACTCCTGTTCCATACTCTATCAACTAATGCGGTCAACCACTGTTCTTTTGCCACGCCTTTTTGTGAATCCCATGCCCATTGCCCTAGGATGACATCGCTCAAATCAAGCAAAATTGGCGCTGTTGGCGCGAATCTCTTTTCCGATAATTGAAGATACTGGTCAATATACTGACGAGCTTTTTCCTGAAAATGATCTTCAGATAAAACCGTATCTTTTCCATATAAGAGAATTGCTTTTGAGGCAATTAAATAATCAGGGATTTTACCTGAATGGAGTCCTGCGATAATCTTAGCAGCAGCCTTATCAAGAAAGGGTTTAGGTAATCCTAAAGCAGATGTACTTCTTAAAATATTTACGGAAGTCCATATATTCCTCATATCAGGATCCCGTTCGATAAGATTTTGAACGGCATGCACTTGAATATCTTCGGTGAATTCACGAGGATGCTTTTGGGAGTGCTCCAAAACAAATCCGGCCATATTCATCGAAACCTCCACCGGTACCGGCTCCCTTATCTTTTCGAGCTCAACGCCGAGGGTCATGATTTTCTCGGCTGAACGGACTTGGATGCGGCTAAAACCTCGGGGGTCCTTTAAAACCATCTCAGCAATAGGAAACCGGAACGCCATAGAAGATGCTTTTATCTCTTTGCTGTCATCGAGGGCCCGGTCAATAATTCTCATTTCTTCTGGACTCCACTTAACTTTTTTGCTTCTGGACTTTTGGGCCATGGCCCTGTCCAAAGAAGCAACGTTCGCTTTGGCCGATTGGGCGGTGTCTCCTGTTTTCGGTGCTGCAATAGCTTGAGAGCTGAAGGCTCTGCCCTTGACTGGAATTGGTTTTAGTACACGCAAACCAACGTGACTTGGCTTCTTCTCTTTAACCCGTTTTTTACGCCATCCTTCCAAAGGAGCGATCCAATATGGAATCAGATAGATATACGGGGCCAATTTTTGCCGAATATACGGCTCCTCCCAATAAATGATCAAATCACCATTAGTGGCAATTGAAAAGGCTCGTGGTACGATCTTATTTTTGGAGTTTTCATGATGCGACAGAAAGAAACCTATCTGTCGGAATATACGGCCTTCTTGTGATTGTTCTTTTGATTTTGTATATACATAGGCTTTGACAATGTTTTCGACGGAATGCTCCTTATCAAACAAAACAGTTTCTTCCCTTGTAGAACTATAAGATAAAAACACTTTGGTTCCGAACAACACAAATAAAGGTTCAGGGAAATGATTTCTATCAAATATTACCCAGAAGGAAGAAATTAGAGTCCACGCGATCAATCTCCCTGTAAAAAAATCGAATAATTTATCATATGCTTGGGGATTATTCTCCAAAAATTTGCGTGGAATACGAATTTTTGAAGGAATGTTAGATTCAAAAGGTTGCTGCGTATCATCCAAGTTATCCTCTTCCCCCATCTGAGCAAAGTCATGCCCTGTGACTGCAAGAGCAACCGCCAAGAGCAACATATCCTTGGATGATTGAAGAATTTCTTTAGACAATTTTTTATCCGGAGTTGTCTTTTTTACCTGACCGTTTGGATTGAGGGATGAAGCTAAATCGACCAAAATTTTTATAAGTCCCTTAGAACCAAGCTGTGCGGAGTCCATCGTACGGACAGTGGTCATGGCCATGTCACTTAAATGCGTGGTGTTTATACCACCTGAAAAATATTTCCTGGGGATAGTTTGCTGGGTGATTGGGTTCGGCTCTTCTTTGATGTAGTTGTAGACGCCTTTTTTGAAGGCTTGGAGGTAGCGTTGGTAAATATACTCTACATCATTGGTTGTTCTTTTAGAGATTGCTTCGGTCGCTTCACTCCCTCGCAATGACAACAAGGGCTCAACCCCTGCTATTTTCTTTTTGTCTTCATAAACTTGCGTTAAGATGCTGTCCTTGATTTTCTTTTTGTACCAGGTCGCTAAGATAAGCGAATTGTAGACTTGGCGCAGCTGGGAAAAATTTTTACCTTCGTTGACTTCTTTGGTCAGTTCGGGAATGACGATTTCGCGGATGATATTAGCCCCTATTGAGCTAATGTCGTTAAGGGAAGCCGAATGCAAAGCGAGAGTGTGGAAAAAAGGGGACACGTACCCTACGGGTACATGTCCCCTTTTTTCGCGGTGTTTGCTTAATGAGAGATAATCCTCTTCAAGCATGACTTTCAATTTGCTTTCAACGATATACGCTGTGCCTGTTTTTGCATTTTCATACACTACTGCCTTCTCAGGGATTATCCAAACTTTATTGAATGTGTTTACGGGGATATTTGTTGTGCCGAATTTTGTTGCTGCTACTTGGTATACGCGTTTCCAAAACTTCTTGCCAATTGCATCCTCGGGATAAATTAAACTGGCTGTGATCTGCTTGAGCATGTAATCTTCGGCCAACAGGTCACGTCCCATTTCGGTTAGGCCAAAACTTTGGGGGATGATTCTGTCTTTTTCATAAGGACTTAGATTGACCCATAGGTCTTTTTCGGGGATGGTGAGGCTGGCTAAAAAATATTTGATTAGGCGGGTGGCATCTTGTTTTAATTCCCCCTCCCTAACCCTCCCCGCAAGGGGGAGGGAATTTCCCTGGTCTAAAATAAAATCAAATTGAAAAGGATTTTCGGGATGGACCTTGATGCCTTTTAGGATTGGAGGGTTAAATGTTGAACTTAGATGGACCATTACTCCGGGTGCGGATAAATGGAAATCATCCGCTTGAACTGGCGTAAGCCCAAAGGTATTGGCCAAAAAGGTAAAAAGTATCCCTATAGATATTACTTTTCTTGTATCTAAATCTTGCGGCATAGTCCAAGTATAAACTATGTTTTTAAATTGTGCCAATTTAATGGGCTTTGAAGAGGTCTAGAGCTGGGAGTATAAGGAGCATTAGCGTCAGGGTGATTAAAATGACCGTGGTGGACCAGCCGATGGCGTTTTGGAGTTTGTTATTAACATGCTCTCCCATGATTTCCGGGTTATTGACCATCAATTGCATGGAAATCAAAACCACCGGCAAGAGCATGGCATTAATGTCTTGGGTCCACAAGGTGATCGCGATCAAGGGTGCGTTAGGAATTAATATAATCACGCAGGCGATGATCAAAATGGACGCAAACAAGGTATAAAATTGGGGCGCCTCATCAACGCGCTTGTCTATACCGGCGTTAAAACCAAAAGCCTCGCAAATATAAAAAGACGTGGCTAAAGGCAGGATGGTCGCGGAAAATATAGAAGCCACAAAAAGTCCAAAAGCAAAAACCGCGGATGCAAACGCACCGGCAAACGGCTTGAGCGCCAGGGCCGCGTCCTTGGCCTCATTGATTGTGATATTATTGACATGCAAGGTGGCTGCACAGGCGACCATGATAAAAATAGCCACGGCCACCGTTGCCACACACCCGATAATCACGTCCGCCAAGGCAAGTTTATAATCATCCATGGTAGTACCCTTTTCAATCACCGCAGACTGCATATAAAACTGCATCCATGGGGCTATGGTTGTTCCGACTATCCCTAAGACCATGATCAAATAAACTTTATCATACTGGATCTGTGGCTGGACAAACGCCAAGACCACCTGGTGCCAATCCGGTTTAGCAGCCACAGCAGAAATCACGTAGGACAAAAGGCAGACGCTAAACAACAAAAAAATTCGCTCCGAAATTTTATAATTGCCCTTAGTCACCAGGATCCAAACAGCTATGGCGGTCAGCGGCACGGAAATGTATTTGCTGATACCAAAGATATTCATGCTTCCGGCCACCCCGGCAAATTCCGTGGCCGTGTTTCCGATGTCTGCTATCAGCAAACCTAAAAATATCCAAAAAGTGACTCTAATGCCAAAATTTTCACGGATCAAATCCGCCAGCCCCTTGCCGGTGCAAGCGCCCATCCTCATGTTCATTTCCTGCACCACCACCAAAACGATGAATGACGGCAAAAGTGTCCAGAGAATGGGATAACCATAGGTGGCCGCGGCCACCGAATACGTGGTGATGCCGCCGGCGTCATTATCAACGCTTCCGGTGATGACGCCAGGCCCCAACATGGCTAAAAAAACCAGGATGTTTTTAAAAATTTTATTTTTTTGGGCACTTTGCCAAAAGTTCATAGTTTCTCTTTGTATTTATGCCAGACCAAGGAGATCAGCACTTCCATAACGTCGTCGATGGTGATGATGCCCTGCAAGATGCCGTTGCGGTTGAGCACAGGGATGGAAGAAGATTTGTGGCGCTCCAAAAGCAGGGCCACCTCTTCAACGCTGTCATCCGTATACACGTGGATATTTTCCGGATAACAGGTGTCTAACAAAATGGTCTGGGGATTTTCATTAAAAAAGCGGCGCAAGGAGGTCGTGCCCAAATATTTGTGATTGTCATCAACGACATAAAGAAAGAAGATGGTCCCGGGAAAATTGATGTTGTCCTTGATTTTTTGAAAGCCATCGGCCACCGTGGCATCAGATTTTAAACTAAGATATTCCGTGGTCATCAGCCCGCCGGCAGAATCTTTGGCAAAGCTCAAAAGTTTGCGCAATTTTTTATTGGTTTCCGAACCCAACAACCCCATCAAGTGGTGTGTTTTTTCGCGCGGCAACTTCATCAGCAGGTCGGTGGCTTCATCCGCCGGGATATTGGTGATCAAATTAGCCACCTCATGCTCGCTAAGCTGCTCAATGAGTTCCTCTTTATAGGTCAAGGTCATGTCCGTAAAAACTTTATTTTGTAATTCCGCGTCCAGGGATTTAAACAAAGACACCCTGGCAAAAATGTCTAAATCCTGGATGATGTCCGCCAAAGCCGCCGGTGGAATGGTGGCAATTGTATTTTTAGAAACATCGAGTTTGAGCACGCTTTTCATGCGCCCTAATTTTGGCAGCACATGGGTTGCTTTCCAGGGGATCAAATCTTCCTGGGTCAAATACGCAGATTTGGAATTGACTAGAAACACCATGAGATCAACCATGCCCGTCCATCCCAGGCGCCGAAAAATGGCCCTCAGCCCCACATCCACATGGGCGGCATAAAGCTGGTTTTCCACGCGCAGCAAATGGATGTCATTGACACGCACCACCCGCTGGTCATCAGTGTCCACCACCTGTTGGTCAAAGATGTCGCGGCGCAGGGTAAAATCAGATTTGGGCATCTCATGGGAAAATTTTAATTGATCGGCGGAGATTTTAAGGCGGATCTCATCTTCAATGTAGGTAATATCTTCCCAGCTGACTTTTGTGTATTGGCGCGGATACATTCCTCGCCGAATGATCAACTCGCTGGCTTTGGGATAAATATCCGAATAAGGGTTCATGGCGATATCATACAAACAGCCGACCCACTGGCTTTTGGCGTCAACAATATTCAGACCGATGGTTTGTGAAAAATAAAGAAATAGTTTCAATGGGCCCTGTTCCTTTGAAGTCGAAAGGTTTTTGCTATGGCGTTAGCGGCTAATAATAACATTTACGCGTTGGCAAATGGTTTTAACAGGACAATTTGAGCAAATTGGTGAAATGGGTTTGCAGACATTCTGCCCCCAGGTCACAAGCAAGGCATTATACTCAATCCAATATTTATGGGGCAATTTTTTCCTTAAAGCAAATTCCGTATCTTTTGGTGTTTTGGTTTTGATATAGCCCAGGCGATTGGAGATGCGGTGCACATGGGTGTCAACGCATATCCCCGGCTTGCCAAAACCTTCGATCAAAACCAAGTTCGCGGTCTTGCGTCCCACCCCTTTAAGTGTTAAAAGAGATTCAAGGTCATCAGGGACCTGGCCCCCGAAGCGATGGATCAAATCTTGGCAAATCCCATGGATGCGCAGGGCCTTGGTCTTATAAAAGCCCACCGGATAAATCAATTTCTGGATTTGGGCGACAGGTATTTTAAGCATCCCCTGCATCGTACCTGCACGCGCAAACAAGCGCTCGCAGGCCGGCAAGGTTGTTTCATCGCGGGTCCGTAGGCTCAATAAACACGAAATAAGCACCAAAAACGGGCTTTTGTATTTCTTGCCGACCAAGGTAACCGAGGGGTCAGGCAAATCGCGCATGGCGACCTTTAACAGTTTAATGACATGTGCAATCTGCTCATTGTTTAAGAACATATCCCATGTCTTCGAGGGTGGAATAATCTTCCCGCCAATTGGAAGCAATCTTTACAAATAGCTCAAGGAACACCTTGCTATCGACCAATTCTTCCAAATCACGACGGGCCTGGGTACCCACCTGTTTTAAGACGGCCCCTGCTTTGCCGATGACGATCTCTTTCTGGGACTCCCGCTCGACTAAAATGGCCGCGCGGATGTGCAGGACATTGCCGCGTTTGGGCTGCACCCCTTCGATGACCACGGCGATGGAATGAGGTATTTCTTCGCGCATCAAAAGAAATAACTTTTCCCGGATCAAGTCCGCCATGGCCATGCGCTTGGGTAAATCCGTGATCGCATCTGAAGGATAGAGAAACGGCCCCAACGGCATTTGCTCAAATAAAAGATCAAGCAATTTTTTAACATTGGTGCCTTTAAGGGCGGAAAGCGGAAATAAAATCAAATCATTCATCTGGGTGACCGGCACCCCGCGGGTCTGTTCCCAAAGCTTGATATACTCCGGCACAAATTTACCCTTGGTGATATCGATTTTGTTCAAGGCCACAATAATAGGCTTGCCGCATCGATTAAGCCGGCTGACCACTTGTTTTTCTTCCAGGCCGGTCTTTTCGCTGGCATCCACCATATGGATCACCGCGTCAACGGAATCAATGCTCCCCAAAGAAGCCCGGTCCATGTATTTATCAAGCTTGTCGCGGCCCGTGTGCATGCCCGGCGTGTCGATAAAAACGATCTGGCCGCGCTCGTCGGTGTGGATGCCCCTTATTTGGTGGCGTGTCGTTTGCGGCACGTCGGAAACTATGGAGACCTTTTCACCCAGAATGGCATTGAGCAAGGTGGATTTGCCCACATTGGGCCTGCCGACAATGGCCACCATGCCGCTTTTTAATTGTGTTGTCATTTTCGATACTTGCAAACAGCCACCACCACTCCGGTAAATAAAATTAAGTTAACGATCGTAAAGCAACGCCAAACAAAATCCTTGGAGGTAAATCCCGAGAATGCCATTAACAGCGAGCAGATCCACACACCCCACAACCAGGCCATCGAGATGTCCGCTGAGGACCGGCGGCGGATGATTTGGACAATCAAAGGGACATTAAATAAGGGCATGATGACTGATGCCACCAGGCCAATATGTTCCATACTGCTCATGGTGTCCTTTTAAAGCACTATGTCAGGGCAAAAAATTTGACCAAGTCTTTCATGCGCCCTTCCACCTCAGCAAGCGATAAAGATGCCGTGCGGGCCATGCCAAAGCCCTGCACATTGAAAGAAGCAACAGTCGTGGCATACAACAAGGCCCTGCGCAGGCTTTTATCGTCAAGCTTATTTACCTTGGTCAAATACCCCATCAGTCCGCCGGCAAAGGTATCGCCCGCGCCCGTGGGGTCGACGACTTTTTCAACCGGATAGGCGGGAAAGGAAAACATCACCTGGTCGCTGTAAAACAACACGCCGTGCTCGCCTTTTTTGATGACGATCATGCGCGGTCCCATCGCCCGCAGGCGTTTGGCGGCCATGATCAAATTATTCTCACCCGAAAGCGCCCTGGCCTCGTTGTCATTGGCCACAAACAAATGCACCATCTTCATCAGACGGCGCAACGATTTTTGTTTGTGCGTGATCCATAAATTCATGCTGTCCAAACCGATCAGGCGGGGGGACCTTAAATGCTTGAAAAGCTGTATTTACAGGTCAGGATCAAAATTGGCCAGGAAAATATTCGATAAGTTTTTTTGGTGTTCCTTTAATTCAGGCACATAGTTTTGCAATACCCCCAATTCCGTGGCCAGGGTCAGGGCCGTGTTCAAATCATCTTTTTTATATTCACCCCTCCAGCGGAAAGTTTTGCCGCGGTTGATTTCAAGCGACGAGAGATCAATGCCCTTGCGCTTTAAAAAATCCAGGTGCCTGACAGGGAAATCTTTCCCTACCACCGCTACCATATGCACGTCGGTGAAAAGACGGGCAGACATGGCAAAATGCGCAGCCGAACCGCCCAGCATGTCCTTTTTTGCCCCGGAAGGTGTTTTGACATTGTCCAAGGCCACCGTACCTAAAACCACTAAACTCATAATTATTCTCCGATGATTTTTACCAGTACCCTCTTGTCCCGCCGTCCGTCGAATTCGCCGTAAAAAATCTGCTCCCAGGGGCCGAAGTCCAGTTTTCCCTTGGTGACGGCGACCACTACTTCGCGGCCCATCACCTGGCGCTTTAAATGCGCGTCTGCGTTGTCTTCACCTGTATCGTTGTGCCTATACCCGGAGACAGGAGCGTGGGGTGCCAGTTTTTCCAGCCAAGTGTCATAATCCTTCAGGAGCCCGCTTTCATCGTCGTTGATATAAACACTGGCGGAGATGTGCATGGCATTGACCAGGCACAAACCCTCCTGGATGCCGCTTTTATCAACAGCCGCCTGGACCTGGCCCGTGATATTGATATACGCCCGGCGGGTCTTGGTGTGGAACCATAATTCTTGACGGAAATGTTTCATGTTAAAGGGAAAAAATTAGAGATGCTTGGTCGGCTTTTTCTTTTTTTCCAACTGTTTGATGTATTGTTGAAAATGCGCGTCTTTAAGCAAATTGTCCAAATCCGTATCGCCCTTTAAATGCTCAAAATCATCGTAACCAAAATCAATGGCCTTTGTCAAGGCCCCCAAGGCCGCGCGGGTTTGGTTAAGCAAGGCATAGGAACAAGCCAGATTATAAAACACCAAGGCATCCTGTGACCTTAGGCGGGAAAGTTTTAAATCCACTTCCAGGCCTTTTTGCCATAGGCCTGCCCTGGTGTACAAGTCCCCGATGGCGGCCAGCGCCTCTATAAAATGGGGCGTACTTTTAAGGATGTTTTCATAAAAAGTGATTTCAAAATCGATGTCTTCTTTTTTACGCGAAATTTTAGGCGCGTGCTCTTTACGCATGAATGTCCCTCGCTTTCTATTTCTTCTTCAAATATTTTTCAATACGGGCGACGGCTTCTTTAAGGTTGTCATAGCTTGAAGCGTATGAAATACGCACATGTTCGCTGCAGCCTTGGCCAAACGCGTCGCCGGGCACCAAGGCCACTTTTTGGCGCAATAGTAAATTTTTGGCAAAATCAATCGCACTCTCGCCTGTCATCTTGATCGAAGGGAAAGCGTAAAAAGCACCTTGGGGCATGTGGCAGCTCAAGCCCATGTCATTTAAAGCGCCGACGATATAACGGCGGCGGCGGTCATATTCTTTTTTCATGGCCTGCACATCATGGGCAGAGTTCTTTAACGCCTCAATGGCCGCTATCTGGCCGGTGATCGAGGCGCATAGCATGGTGTACTGATGGATCTTGGTCATGGCCCCCACAATGTCCGAAGGGCCGCAAACATACCCAACGCGAAAACCCGTCATGGCATAGCTTTTGGAAAACCCGTTGAGATACACCACCCGGTCCTGCATCTCGCGGCAGGTGGCCATGGGCGTATGCTCGAAATCATAGGTCAGTTCATCATAAAGCTCGTCGCTGATGACCAGCATGTCATGTTTGATGATGATTTTGGCAATGGCTTCCAGTTCTTTTTTGTCATAGGAGGTGCCCGTGGGATTGCACGGATAGCCAAGCAAGATGCCGCGCACCCCACGGCCTGCGGCTTGGTCGATCTGCACGGGTGTCACTTTAAAACCAGTTTCCTTGGTGGTCTTTAAAAACACTGGCTCACCACCGGCTAATTCTACCACCGGCCCGTAAGCCACATAGCAGGGCTCAGGTATCAGCATTTTTTCGCCGGGGTTTAAGACCGCCCGCATAACCAAGTCCAGGGCCTCACTGACGCCGACGGTAATAAGGACCTCTTCTTCGGGGTCATAGGCAAGGCCATGGCGTTTTTTTAAAAACGCGGCAATGTCCCGCCGCAATTCGATCAGGCCTTTATTGGAAGTGTATGAGGTATAACCTTGTTCGAGGGATTCAATGGCCCGCGCGCGCACATGCCAGGGGGTGACGAAATCCGGTTCTCCGACACCTAAGGAGATCACGTCCTTCATTCCCAATACCAAATCAAAAAAAGCCCTGATGCCTGAGGGCGCTAACTGGTCAACCCGTTTAGAAATTCTCATTTTATTTCCTAAAACGAAATGTTTTGCCTGCGTTCATTCTTAGGATGCTTAAATACCTGGCCCTCTTCTTTGTACTTACGCAGTAAAAAATGCGTGGCTGTCTGGCGGACGTTGGCCATGGATGAAAGTTTCGCGGCCACAAAGTCCGCCACCGTGTGAATGCTCTCACCCTCGACAATCACCAATAAATCATATCCGCCGGAAAGTAAATAACAACTTTTGACTTCGGGATGACTGTAGATCGCTTCGGCGATGCCGTCAAAACCGACGTCTTTTTGGGGCGTGATCGACACCTCGATCAAGGCGCGCACCGCCGTCGCATTGTTTGGTTTAACTTTAGACATAATCATTCTCCCAATCACATGGCCGCTTGGCCCTTCACAAAATCCACCCGGCGCTCTAACTTGGCCACCTGGTCTTTTAAAACATCAATGTCCTCGTGCAGCACCTTGATCTTCTGGCGCATCTGGATATTTCGGGCGTCTATCAGCACCATTTCATGGACCATTTTCTTTTTCTTGAGCGGCCATGTTGTCCCCGTCAGGGAAGTGTTCCTTAAATGGGCCAACCGCAACTCATAAGCACTGATTTCACCCTCGAGTTGGTCCATGCGTTTTTTAAGCTGATCGTACCTGCTATCATTGGCCTGCGCCGGGCGTGTGTCCGAAGATTTTTCGACAGGCTGCAATTTTTGTAAACGTAAAATATCCAAACGGGCTTCAAGCTGTTTATTTTCTGCGGCCATGGCATCCGCGTCCCTATTTTGGTTTTTATCGTCGTTTTTTAAAGCAGCCAGTTCATTTTCCAAAAGCACTTCTTGCTTTATTTCAGCTTCGAGCCGCTTGCGTAATTGGTCCAATTGATCATCCACAGGGGGCTTTGACGGATTTTGCACCATTGATGCTTTTGCTTTTTGGGCCTGCTGTTGAAATTCTATGTTTGAAATCATGTATTTTAACGAATGGATCTGATGGTCCAGACCTGACTTTTTATTTAGCAAATTTCCAAATTTTTCGTCACAAGTGCGGGCTTCCTGCCTTTTTATTTTAAGGACCTGGGTCAATTCCGTGATGCGCAGCTGCTGGTCTGTCTGGCCGTGCCTCTCTTTGATCATATGCTCGAGCTTAATGTTACTCATACGCTGATCATCAATCGATTGTTTTAGGTTTTCTACCTCGCTTATTAACTGCCAGTATTCGTCCTTTAACCCGTTATTTTCAACCATCAAGGAATGGGCCTTGGATTTAATCATATCCAGGGTCAATTGCCATTGCTCCGGCATGGATGAAGTCCCTTGGGAAACCTGTGCCCTGACGTCAAACCCCCACCATAACAAAGGCAACATCATGATTAACAGGCGAACGCTCATGACATTAATTATAACGGGTTATCTCACAGCGGGCAAGGACGAGGAAATAAATCCTTTGAGGCGTCCGGTTTCGGGGTCTTTTGTTTTGGAAGTCATTTTGGCCGCATCTTCAGGCGAACATTGGTCTTCAAACCGGACAATCAGCCGGCGGGAGGGTTGGGCGCGGTTATGCACCTTGGCCACCGGCTCTTGCCCTAAAAAACATCCCTTGGCGTAGGAAACATAATCAAACTCATTCACATTGAGAACAAATTCACCGGCTTGATAATCAACCCCCATCAAAGGGACCTGGTGCTTAAGACGAAAAAGCGTGAATTCTTCATCGCTGATACTGTTGGCGTATGGCTCTGATGTCCAAACGATCTGCACAGTATCTAAATTGATGTAGGCGCTCTGCGGGTTTGGAGTTATGCTCACATGGCCTAATTTCGCGTAACGCTCCAGGTGCTTTAAAAGATTTTCCACCGCCACCGAAGGCACACTGATTAAAAATTCATCATCACTGATTTTTTTCTGGCGAAAGGTGGCAATGATGCGCCCGTGCTGATTTAAAAAGGCATTTAACGGGGCATCCAAGGTGTTGGAAGCAATCCCGTTTAAAAACGTGGCTGCGTTGCCTTTGATGCTTAATACGGTGTCGGGGAGTTTGTATAATCTCATTTAATCATTTGGCGGGCCAAGGTCAGTGCCTCTTGTTTTGTTTGTATTTTGCCTAAAGCCGCGGCTTCTTCAACTTTAGAAAGGACCTTTCCAAATAACTCCGACGGTTTTAATTTTAAGACCTTGATCAAATCATGACCTGTTAACAAGCGTAGGCAGGGCTTTTGGTCCTTGGTCTTAAAATGACGCTCGATGAGCATATGGCAAACCTTGACATGGTGCTTATGTTTAACTTGTGTTGTCAATGGCCCGCGGGTGGCTGCCTGGTCAGCCAGGCTCAAAACGCTTAAAGCCGCGGCCTCTTCCTTGCTGTCGCGCAAATAACGGAATACCGCTTTTGGGCTGGGTCGCTTGAAATTTGATAAATAACCCGGCCTTAAATGCAAGCGCACCGCATCTTCAAGAAAATAACGTTCTTTAACGGACAGTTTCAATTGTTTGGCGACCTGGCGGGTGATGCGTTGACCCGCATGCTCATGGGCATGAAAAGTCATGCGCCCCTTTTCTTGTTGACGGGTTTCCGGCTTTCCGATGTCATGCAATACAGCCGCCATTTTCAAAAGCGCCAAACGCGAATGGCCCCCGCCGACGATTTCCTGTAAATAATCCCTTAGACGCTTGTCCTCACCCATCTCTTCGACGAACTTTTCTAATTGGCGCAATACTTCCAAAGAATGTTTCCATACATCCAAATGATGGTACCCGCCTTGAGCCACACCGTACATGACGGTTATCTGCGGGATGACCAGGGGCAAAAGACCAATTTTATCCATCTGGGACAATGTTTCATAAGCCCTTGATGAGGCCAATATTTTAAATATCTCCTCGCGGACCCTCTCCGCCGCTGACTGGGAAATCAAATGCGCGTCTTTTTTGATTTGCGCCCCCGTATGAACATCCATTTTAAATCCCAAGGTGGCCTGTAAAGTAAAGGCACGTAAAAGCCTCAAAGGATCGTCCTTAAAAATCCCAGGGGTGACCATACGCACCAGCCCTGCGCTTAGGTCTCGCCGGGCGCCTTTGGCTTCCAAAATGCCTGGGTCATCCGGGACTTTCCCCAATATATCCAAGGCCAGGGCGTTGACAGTAAAATCCCGTAATTCCAAGTCTTTTTGAATACTCGCTCCCCGCCAATCGGTAAAATCAAAAGTCAAGGCCGTTCCGTCCTGTTTTTTGACCACCCGCGCGCTGCCATGGGCGCGATCAAGCAGGACAAAGGCGCCTTTGATCCGGTGGGCCAAACGCCGGGACAACATGATGGACCCTTGGTCAACGGCAAAATCGAAGTCAGTCCCCCGGCGGCCAAGTAAATAATCGCGCAGGGCCCCGCCCACCAGATAAACACGCCGACGGCTTCCTTTGAGCGCGTCATGCAGCAGTGACAGCGGGGGATAAAAATTCAATACAGGCAATAGGCCCGGTTCCTTAGGTCTCATAAGGTTTCTTTTGTTATCAGGGTTGCGGCATCGATGATTTTTGCAGGACTTCTTCAGCCACGAAAATCGGCGCTTTGAAACGCACGGCCAGGGCAATGCTGTCGGAAGGGCGGGAATCAATCATCTTGATCTCGAGCTCTTTGGACTTGATTTCCAATTTGGCATGGAAGGTATTGTTAATGAGCTTGTCGATGATCACCCTCTCCAATCGAGCGCCTAATACTTCCATCACATTGACTAAAAGATCATGGGTCATGGGCCTGGGAACGTCCACACCGGAGATCTTGATCTTGATGGAGGACGCTTCCATAAAACCGATGACAATCGGGACCTGGCGCTCCCCGTTTTTTTCCTTAAGGACGATCACCTGGTCCTGGCGCTTTTCATCAATGATGATTCTGGACAATTCGACTTGGATCATATTATTTAGAGATGCGCCTTTGCTGCTTTTTAAATTTTTTAAGCTTTTTAATCCTATTTTTGGTCAAGACCGTCTGCAATTCATTCATAAACTGGTTCACGTCACGAAACTGGCGGTAGACAGAAGCAAAACGCACATACGCCACTTCGTCCAAAACCGACAACCGGGTCATGATCATCTCGCCGATGTCCTTGGAATAAATCTCACGGTCATATTTCTTGCGGATGGTGTGTTCGATATCATCCACCATGGCCTCGATTTGCTCGACACTGATAGGCCTCTTCTCGCAGGCCTTGATCAAGCCATTGAGCACGCGCGTGCGGTCAAAGGCCTGGCGGCGGCCATCGCGCTTGACGACCATCAAAGGCACCTCTTCGATATACTCATAAGTGGTGAAGCGTTCTTCGCACTTGGAGCATTTGCGACGGCGGCGGATGGATGTCCCATCGCTGTTGACGCGCGAGTCCATCACATTAGTGTCTTTATATCCGCAGGATGGGCAGCGCATAATCTATAGATCCGCGTAAATGGGAAATTCCTGGGCTAAATGCTCAACTTCTAAACGTATTTTTTCCAATTCCGTCTCTTTGTCACGGTTTTGCACCGAGCGGTCAATGAGTCCCGCGATCAAAAGCATTTGGGCCTCTTTCATGCCGCGGGTGGTGACCGCCGGAGTGCCGACACGGATGCCGCTGGTTACCGTCGCAGGCTCAGGGTCAAAAGGAATAAGGTTTTTATTCACGGTGATCTGCACGCGGTCTAACAGCGTGGCCGCCTCTTTGCCGGTGATTTTTTTAGGGCGTAAATCCACCATGAACAAATGGTTGTCGCTGCCTCCGGTGATGATGCGAAATCCCCTGGAGCCCATGGCCTTGGCAAAAGCCTGGGAATTGGCAATGACTTGTTTTTGATACATTTTAAATTCAGGCAACAACGCTTCTTTAAAAGCCGCGGCTTTGGCCGCGATGACATGCATCAAAGGCCCGCCCTGGATCCCGGGAAAAATGGCGCTGTCGATTTTCTTGGCAAATTCCGCTTTGCATATGATCATCCCTCCGCGGGGCCCGCGCAAGGTCTTATGAGTAGTCGTGGTCACAAAATGAGAATGCGGCACCGGGTTGGGGTGCAGTCCTGCCGCGACCAGGCCCGCGAAATGGGCCATGTCCACGAACAAATACGCGTTGACCGCCTCCGCGATCGACCGGAAGCGTGCAAAATCCAAGACCCGTGAATAGGCCGAATACCCGGCCACGATCATTTTGGGTTTATGTTCCATGGCCAGACGTTCGACTTCATCCATGTCAATCAGCTCGGTTTTGGGGTCTACCTTATAGGAAACGAAATTATACAAACGTCCGGAGATGTTGATCTTTAACCCATGGGTCAAATGCCCGCCGCAAGCCAAATCCAGGCCCATCACCGTATCGCCGGGTTTAAGCACGGACAAATAAACAGCTGTATTGGCCTGTGAACCGGAGTGCGGCTGCACATTGACATGGTCCCCGCCGAAAAGTTCCTTGGCGCGCTGGATGGCCAAATTTTCGACCTCGTCGACAAATTCACAGCCGTTATACCATCGCGCGGCCGGGTATCCTTCGGCGTATTTGTTGGTAAGCACACTCCCTGCGGCTTCCAGGACCGCGGGAGACACGATATTTTCCGAGGCGATCAATTCCAGGTTATTTTGTTGGCGTTTAAGTTCAGCTCGAATGGCCTCAAAAATTTGAGGATCGACCTTTTGCAGATGTGTCATTTCGAAAACTTCCTTTCCATGTCTTGAATTTGTTCTTTGCGGCGTAAATGCCTTCCGCCGTCAAATTCCGTCGACAACCAAATTTTAATGATCTCCAATATATTTTTTTTATCAACAAATTTAGACCCCAAAACCAGCACATTGCTGTCGTTGTGCTGGCGGGATAGTGCCGCGGCTTCCTTATTATATACCAAGGCCGCGTAAACCCCAGGCACCTTATTGGCGGCAATGGACTGCCCGATGCCGGACATGCACACCAGTATCCCCCGGCTGCCGGGTTGAGCTACGACCTGGCTGCCGACCTTTTGGGCGATCTGAGGATAATCACAGGCAACATCATCAGTGTCTGTGCCCACATCTACCACTTCATGGCCAAGGCTTTTAAGCGTAAGCACAACGTCCTTTTTTAATTGATAGCCGCGATGGTCCGACCCCACGAATATTTTCATCAAAGCAATCCCTCGATTTTTTCAACCGCTTCATCGATCGTCAATAGGCATTCCTGGTAGGCATCGTGGGGCTGGCCGATGGGGTCCGGCACGTCCAAATCTTCTTCGATCCCCGGCTGGGTCTTGGCGAATTCCTTCAAGAGATAGACCCTTTTTTCCACCGACGGGACCCGTTCCAAAATTTGCGAGCGGTGCGCGCGGGTCATGGCAAAAATCAAGTCCGATTTTTTAAGCATGATGCTGCCCAACGGCCTTGAAATATGCGCCGCGGCATTGATCCCGCGCTCCCTTAAGACTGCGATCGTCTCCTGGCTGGCCAGGGACTTAAAAAAGACGCTGGTCCCGGCCGAGTGGACTTCCACATCTTCACGGCCGATCAATTTGGCCTTGAGCAAATATTCTGCCATGACCGAGCGGCAGCTGTTTCCCGTGCATACAAACAAGACGCATTTGCGGGCGATGGCGCGGTCCACATCCGGCTGGGTGATAACACCGTCACGCGTGACGGTCGGGTGTGTCTGCGTAAAGTCAAGGATCGTCGAAGAAATCCCAAAATCGACCGGTCCCCCGTCTAAAGCCAGGTCCACCTGGCCATCCAGGTCTTTTAAGGCCTCTTGGCAATTCGTCGGCGCCTTTTTGCCTTCCAGGTTCGCTGAGGGGGCCGCGATCGTACAACCGCTTTCTTCCACCAGGCGCAAGGCCACGGTGTGGTCCGGCATGCGGATACCGATCGTCTCCCCTTCATGCCGGGCAGGCACGATCACCGTCAAAGGCCCGGGCCAATACTTGTCAATCACCTTGTATAAATTCGGGTGCGTGTAGGTCGAATAATTCTCGATGATACCACGCTGGGCCACTAAAATGGAAAAAAGCTTCCCGTCCGTGCGGTGCTTGACTGTGCGCAGGCGGTCCATGGCCTTGGGATTATTGGAATCCGCGGCAATGCCGTAGACGGTTTCCGTCGGAAAAATCACCAGGCCACCCTGGCGCACGATGCGGGCCGCTTCGGCGATTTTTTCGGGTTCCGGCAAGGCTGAATTGACTTTTAAGACCTTAGTGGTGCCCATAAACAGGTTTTTCTTTCAGGACTTTAATACCGATGTCACGGCGAAAAAACATGTGGTCAAATTCAATTTTACTCACGGCATTATAGGCCTTTGCGGCAGCCGCTTCAAGGCTTCCGTCCAAGGCCGTGACTCCAAAGACCCTGCCGCCGTTGGTGACCAAGGTCCCCCCGTCGTTTTTGGTACCGGCATGGAACACAAAGGTCTCTTGGTCTTTGTCCTTGATCCTATCCAGGCCATGGATCGGATAGCCGCTTTGGTATTTTCCGGGGTAGCCGCCGGAAGCGATCACCACGCAGACGCATGGGCTATCGTCCCATTTGACCTTTATATCATGGAGCCTTTCATCACAGGCCGCTAAAAATATGTCTACGATGTCCGATTCAAGCCGCGGCAGAATGCATTGGGTCTCAGGGTCGCCAAAACGCACATTAAACTCCAAGGCTTTTGGCCCGTCGGCCGTCAACATCAATCCCGCGAAAAGAACACCTTTAAAAGGGTTTCCTTCCTGGTACATGCCACGGATGGTCGGTTCAATGATCCGGGTGATGATCTGGTCTAAAACCTCGGCAGATACCAAAGGACTCGGGGAAAAGGCGCCCATGCCGCCGGTATTGGGCCCTATATCATCATCAAAAATGCGCTTATGGTCCTGCGCCGTGGGCAATACTAAGAAATGTTTGCCGTCGCAAATAGCCAAGACCGAAGCTTCGGGGCCCTGCAGGCATTCTTCAATGACTATCCTTTTTCCCGCGGCGCCGAATATTTTCTTGACCATGATCTCATCAACGGCGATTTCGGCCTTGGGCAAATCGGTGCAGACATAAACGCCTTTGCCGGCGGCGATCCCGTCGGCCTTGACAACCAAAGGGAATTGGGCTTCCTGCAAAAAGGCCAGGGCTTTAGACGAATCATCAAAAATTTTGTATATCGCCGTCGGGACATTACGGCGGTGCATGAATTCTTTGGCAAAAACCTTGCTGCCCTCCAGCTCGGCCGCGGCTTGGGAAGGCCCAAAAATTTTTAACCCCTTTTGCGCAAAGACATCCGCTATTCCGGCAACAAGCGGAAGCTCCGGGCCAACAATCGTCAGGTCAATCTGTTTGCGCTGGGCAAATTGCAAAAGCAGCTCCACGTCCTCAACGCCGATATCGACACATTCAGCAATTTGTGCGATACCGCCGTTGCCGGGCGCGCAATAAAGCCGCTTGACCTTAGGCGACTGTTTGATTTTCCAGCACAGCGCATGTTCCCGCCCGCCGGAGCCTATGACTAATACGTTCATTTAAAAATAACCTTATGTTTTGAGTCCTGAATAACTTCACCGACTACAAACGATTCTAATTTATGGATGCGCAAGAAGGCTTGGACTCCGACGGCATCTTCAGGCGCGACCGCTAGGCAAAAGCCAATACCCATATTAAAGGTGCGATACATCTCATGTTCCGGGATACGGCCTTTATCTTGGATCAGTTCAAATATCCGAGGGGTAGGCCAGCTTCCCTTATTAACTGCAAAACATAATCCCTTAGGCAGGACCTTGGTCAATTTTTCATACCAGGCGCCGCCCGTCATGTGCGCCATGCCTTTGACCTGAAACTTTTCAAGCAAGGCCAATACCGGTTTGACATAAATGCACGTGGGTTTAAGCAAGATTTGTGCGTAGAGCTTTTGTTCACGTGCGTTTAACGCCTTGCGGGCCAGCGAATAACCATTGGAATGCAGCCCTGACGACGGCAGGCCTATGAGCACATCTTCGCATTTAATCCCTGATCCGTCAATAATACCTTGGGCCTCTGCCACCCCGACTGTAAAGCCCGCTAAATCATAATCCTCACCTTTGTACATATCCGGCATTTCCGCTGTTTCCCCGCCAATCAACGCGCACCCGGCCATCCGGCACCCGGCAACTATGCCTTTCATCACGTCCTTCATGATCTTAGGATTAAGTTTACCGGTGGCTATGTAATCCAAAAAAAACAAAGGCCTGGCACCGGTGCACAAGATATCATTAACGTTCATCGCCACCAAATCAATGCCCACCGTATCATGCTTGCCCGCCAAATTCGCGACCAACAACTTTGTCCCAACTCCGTCGGTGGATGAAACCAACACCGGTTTCTTGTATTTTAAATAATTCAAATCAAACAAAGCGCCAAAAGAACCCGGACGATTGACAACGCCTTTGGTCACGGTTGCGCTAGACATCCGCTTGATCGCCTCCACAAACCGATTGGCCTTGCCAATATCCACCCCTGCTTTTTTATAAGTCAACTTTTGCGCCATAAGCTCCTACACTTGTCATTCCCGCGAACGTCGTATTAACCGACACTCACAGTTGTTCGGCGGGAATCCAGAAAATTCCGTGCCACCCACCGTAACCCGATCTTTTATAGAGAAGCTGCTAATAAAACGTGAGTTGTGGCAAACTTTTCTTCTTTGGTCTTTGGCTTAATAATTATTTCCACATCACGGTCCAAAGCGTTCAATAATTCAAATAGGTGATCTAATGAAAACATGCTCAGTTTTCCATTCATTAAGCAAGAAACTTTTGACTGTGGAATACCTAACAGCTCTGCCGTCTGCTTTTGAGTTAAACCTTTGTCCTTAATAATTTCTGTTATACGGGACATTATTTGGGAGCGAGCCAACACCCTTTCAGGATGAGCCACACCAATATCTGCAAACACATTACTATTTCCTCTATAGATTTTTTCTTTTGCACTCATAGCTATCTCATTATATACCATATTTGGTATAAATAAACAAATTGCACCTTCAAGATTACAAATTTTCCTTCACGTAATTAATGCCATTTTCGAATATTTTGGCCCCGTCGCCGAAAATTTGGTTCTGGATTCCCGCCGAACAACTGTGAGTGTCGGTTAATACGACGTTCGCGGGAATGACAAAAGTACTCTTGGGAATGACAGACTGATACTTCAGACGTGTCCAGAAGGGATGTTGCTCGAATAAAAAATGCCGCTCCGGGTGCGGCATTAGGCCTAGCACCCGTCCGGTGGTGTCGCTGATGCCGGCGATATCCTCAATTGAGCCGTTGGGATTGTCAGGGTATGATGGCTTTCCCCCATCGGGGGTGCAGTAACGCAGGGCAATTTGCTTGTTATTCAAAAGCGTATCCAGCACTTTTTTATCGCGCGGGATGAATTTTCCCTCGCCATGGGCCACGGGCAAATAGATTTGAGGGGACATGCCGCGGGTCCAGACACAGCGGCCCTCCACCTTCAAGTGAACCCAGCGGTCTTCGAATTTCGCGGAATCATTATAAAATAAAGTCGATTCTTGTCCAATGCTCCGAACATCTGTGAGTGTCCGGTATGAGGACCATCCTAATCCGGGCAAAATGCCGGCTTTGGCCAAAACCTGGAAACCATTGCATATACCCAAAATCAATTTCCCTTTTCGGATAAATTGTTGGAGATCTTCACCTAATTTCAAACGTAGTTCATTGGCCAAAATCCGGCCCGAACCAAGGTCATCCCCGTAACTAAACCCGCCGGGCAAAACTAAAATATGATAGTCACCCAATTTTTGGGCGCCGGAGATCAACGCATTGATATGCACCTGATCGACATGGGCCCCCAAACGGCTGAAAGCAAACGCAGTTTCCTCGTTGCAGTTGGTGCCGGCGGTGCGGATGATGATGACCTTGACGTTCATTTTTTCTTTTTCTTAGCGTAAAACTTTTTAATTATTTTAACGACATCTTCCGGCTTGTCGACTATCTGGATGATGTCCAGGTCCTTAAGGTCTATGCAGCCTTCGTGGAGCAGGGGGCCATTAAACCAGTCTAAGAGCCCTTTCCAGTATTTGCTTCCATAAAGGATGACCGGAAATTGGTCCATGCGCTCTGTCTGGATCAAGGTGATGCTTTCCGACAATTCATCCAAGGTCCCGTAGCCGCCGGGAAAAATCACAAAGGCCTTGGCGTATTTGACGAAACAGACCTTACGGCAGAAAAAATAATGAAAATTGATCAGATGATTGATATAGGTATTGGCTTTTTGTTCAAAAGGCAAGTCAATGTTAAGCCCGATGGATTTGCCTCCTGCCTTGGCTGCGCCTTTATTGGCTGCCTCCATGATGCTGGGGCCTCCGCCGGTGATGACTGCATAACCCGCTTTGACCAAAAGCTGGGCTGTTTTTTCCGCCGCGTCATAATAGGAATGCAGGGTATGGATGCGCGAAGACCCGAAGATGCTGACGGCAGGGCCTATGTCTTTGAGTTCTTCAAATCCGTCGACAAATTCCGCCATGATGCGGAATATGCGCCAGGGGTCTTCCATCATTTCCAAATCAGGGACCTGCGGGTGTTTTTTTGTTTTTTCCATGGGGGTTCCTCATTTTAACGGTGATTTCCAGATTTCTTTAAGTTCATTAATATCGGCATTGATGACCGGCTGGTCTTTGGAACCATAGACAATAAGCTCAGGACTTGCTTCGACACTGCCGATTCGGGCAAAAGGGAGTCCTTTGAAAATTTTTACTAGCTTTCTTTCATGGGAAGGCGGGACTTCGGCGATAAAACGCGAATTGCTTTCTGAAAAAAGTAAAATGTCGTCCCGGTGCTGTATTCCTCTATACGGCAGCTTCTTTAATAAAACCGTTGCCCCCAAGCCGCCGGCAAAGGCCATTTCCGCCAAGGTAACAGCTGCACCGCCTTCGGAGCAATCATGTAATGAAGCGATCAGTCCTGCCTTGGTTGCTCTCTCAACGGCCTGGTATATTTTTACGGCCATCTTAAAATTGACCTTCGGTGCCTGGAGCCCCAACTGCCCTAAATTTTCCAAATAAATGGACCCGCCCAGTTCATCAAAGGTCGTTCCGATCATATAAATAGCATTGCCCTCTTTTTTAAAATCCATGGTCACACATTTTCCCACATCCTCGATGATACCGATAGCTGAAATCAAAATAGTCCCAGGGATGGCAAGACTCTTACCCTTATGGGTGTGTTCATTATACAAACTGTCCTTACCTGAAATAAACGGTGTGCCGAAAGCCACCGCGGCCTTATAACACCCTTGGGCACAGCGCACCAAGGACCCCAGACGGTCGGGCTTGTCCGGGTTTCCCCAGCAAAAATTATCAAGAAGAGCGATGCGTTCCAAAGATCCTCCCACCGCGATGATTTGGCGGATGGCTTCATCAATGCAGGAAGCTGCCATCCAAAACGGATCGATCATGCCAAAGCGCACGTTAATGCCGTTGGAAACCGCGATGCCCCGCCTAGAATCCAGACGGCCGCGGATCACCGCGGCATCCGAAGGCCCGTCGGCGGCAATCCCGACCATGGGTTTTATCACGCTTGTTCCCTGCACCTCATGATCATAAACGCGGATAATGCTTTCTTTGGAAGCCACGTTATAGTGGCTTAAGGCCTTGCACAGGCTTGCTGTTAATGGCCCTCCTCCCTTGCCCTCCCCACCAGGGGGAGGAAATTTAGGAAGTCTTTCTTTTCTTAAAACCGGTTTTTGAAAAATAGCTTCCTTGGTTATCTGAGGCAAACCATGATGGAGAAAAGACATGTCCAAATCAGCGACTTGCTGGCCGTGGAAAAACAATTGCAGGCGGCCGGAGCCGTCGAATTCACCTAAAACCGCCGCTTCAACATTCTCTTGCGCAAATATCTTTAAAAGGGCCTCGATGTTTTGGGGGGGCACGGAAATGACCATGCGCTCCTGGGACTCTGAAATCCAGATCTCGTAATATTTAAGGCCCTGGTATTTAAGGGGTGCCTGGTCTAAATCGACCCTGGCCCCTGTCTTTTCCCCCATTTCCCCGACGGCCGATGAAAAACCGCCGGCCCCGCAATCAGTGATGGCGGAATACAAATTGGCCTCGCGGGCCTTGAGCAGGGCGTCCTGCACCTTTTTTTCCTCGATGGGATTACCGATCTGCACAGCGCCGCAGGAGTTCATCTGTGACTCTCCGGTCAACTCTCCCGAAGAAAACGTGGCGCCATGGATGCCGTCTCGACCGGTACGTCCGCCGACAACCACGATCAGGTCTCCCTTGTTGACGCGTTTGGCCTCACGGCCCTTGGGCAGCAGCCCGATATTGCCGCAAAAAACCAGCGGGTTGGCCGCGAAATGTTTGTCAAAAACGATTGAGCCGTTGAGCGTCGGTATGCCCATTTTATTGCCGTAATCGCGCACCCCGGCGACAACGCCCTTCATGACCCGTTTGGGATGTAAGGTGCCGGATGGCAAATTGGACATCGGCGTATCAGGGGGCGCGAAACAAAATACATCGGTGCTGCACAATGGTTTGGCTGCCAGGCCCGTGCCTAAGGTGTCCCTGATAACACCGCCCACACCGGTATTGGCCCCGCCAAAAGGCTCCAGGGCCGAGGGGTGATTGTGGGTCTCAACTTTAAAACAGACATTATAATCTTTGTCAAAATCAATGACCCCGGCATTGTCATGGAAAACCGAGACACACCATTTTTTATTCAACTTCAAGGTGGCCGCAGCAATGAAGGTCTTAAAAAGGCTGCGGATGATTTTGGCCTTTTTGTTTTTACCTTCCCGGTAACGGACAACACCCCGAAAAGTCTTATGGCGGCAGTGCTCACTCCAAGTCTGGGCAATGGTCTCTAATTCAACGTCGGTGGGGTTGCGGCCTTCCTTTTTAAAATGGTTTTGGATGGCCTTCATTTCATCCGCATTTAAATATAATTGCCCCTTTTTGGAAATTTCAGCAAGCTTTTTATCATGGACACTCAACAAATCCACGATCATCACATCAAATTTGGATGCAGATGGACTTGTCATACCCAATGCAGAGGGGACATGCGAGGGGTCCTGCACCACGTGCTGGATGAGCTTGTTCATCAAGACCCGGGCGGTGAGGGATTCCACTTGTTTGTTTGTGAGTTTGCCGTAAATATGATATTGCTTGGCCGTGCGCACGGCCGTGACCTCCTCGATGCCCAAATCGCGGATGCCCTTTAGGGTGGAAGCCTCGACAGGGTCCATGACACCCGGATTATACGCGATTTCAACAACATGGTGGGTGGCCGACTGCAGGGGGAGCTTGAGATCAAAACTGTATTGCTCAACAACCGGGTCGACTAAGAGCTCATCGCCGATGCGCTTGACTTCCTCGCGGCTGATAGGACCTTCCAAAAGAAAAACCGACACCACCCGCACCTGGGAAACTTCGCCAATTCTCAAGTCCGTGATGTCACGGGCGATGGATGTTCCGACGGAATCAGGGACCCCGTCTTTTTGTTTGATCTCAACACGCCATATCATTGGGAGACTCTGCGTAATACTTCCTGGTAGGCCTCTTCGATATTACCCAGGTCTCGACGGAAACGGTCTTTATCAAGCTTGTTGCCCGTACCGACTTCCCACAACCGGCAGGTGTCGGGAGAGATTTCATCAGCCAGGATAATATGGTTTTGGATGCGGCCGAATTCCAGCTTAAAATCAATCAATTCGATCTTTAAATTTAAAAAATACTTTTTTAAGACCTCGTTGATCTTGAAGGCCAAGGCGGTGATCTTGCGGACTTCCTCATCAGTGGCAAAATTTAAGGCGCGGATGTGGTATTCATTGACCTGCGGGTCGCCCAAGGCATCGTTTTTGTAACAAAATTCCAGCGTCGGGCAGGCCAGATTGGCCCCTTCGGCCAATCCCAGCAGGCGGCATAAAGAGCCTGCCGCGCGGTTGCGGACGATGATCTCCAGGGGGATGATTTCCACACGCCTGATTAACATCTCGCGGTCATTGACCCATTCGACGAAATGGGTCTCAATGCCCTTGGCTTTCAAGTGCTCGAAGATCTTGGTGGCGATGCGGTTGTTCATGATGCCCTTTTCGGCAATGGTGCCACGTTTCTGGGCATTAAACGCGGTCGCGTCGTCCTTGAAATACTGGACCAACAAGGCCGCATCCTCGGTGGTGTAAAGGATCTTGGCCTTGCCTTCGTATATTTTCTCTAATTTCTGCATACCAATTGAATTAAGTAGTCACCTAGCGTAACCTTAATTAAATAAGGTTACGCTAGGTGACTACTTAATTCTATTTTATCCCCGCTTGTTTAAAGATTTTGTCCCGATGACGGATGTAATATTTGATGTCAAAACAGGCGTTGATCTCATTTTGGGACAGGTACTTGCGCACCCGGCGGTCCCTGAAGAGAACGTCCTTAAATTCCGTGCTTTCCTGCCAAACCTGCATGGCGCATGCCTGGATGATCTCATATGCGGCATCGCGCATGAGGCCTTTTTTCATCAATTCCAAAAGGATGCGCTGTGAATAAATCAGCCCTCGGGTCTTGGCAAGGTTGGCGATCATGTTTTTAGGATAAACCAAAAGCCCTTCGATGATGGGGGTGAATTTATTGAGCATGTAATTAAGCGCTATCGTAGAATCAGGTAATATCACGCGCTCCGCCGAGGAATGGCTGATATCGCGCTCATGCCAGAGATTGATGTTTTCCATGGCAACGATCGCATTGGCGCGCAAAATGCGCGAGAGGCCGCAGATACGCTCGCAGGTCACAGGATTGCGTTTATGCGGCATGGCGGATGATCCGATCTGCCCTTTGAAAAAAGGCTCTTCCACTTCCAGGATCTCGGTTTTTTGCAAGGCCCTGATCTCGGAGGCAAACTTTTCTAAGGAACAACCGATGATGGCCAGGACCATCACATAATGGGCGTGGGGATCGCGCTGGATGATCTGGGTGGCCACGTTTGCCGGCTTTAAATTCAATTGCTGACAAACAAATTCTTCCACCGACGGGTCAATATTGGCATAGGTGCCCACCGCTCCGGACAATTTACCATAACGCATGCCTTCACGGGCCGCTTGCAAGCGCTCTAAATTGCGGTTCATCTCATCAAACCAGATGGCCATCTTCAGGCCAAAGGTCGTGGGCTCCGCGTGCACGCCGTGGGTGCGGGCGATGCACACCGCGTCTTTATATTTTTTGGCCTTTTCTTTTAACGCTGCTAATAGTTTTTTAATATCATTGATTAAAATGTCCCCCGCTTCCACGCATTGCAAAGACAGTGATGTGTCCAAGAGGTCCGATGAGGTCATTCCCATGTGCAGGTACTGGGCTTCCGGCCCCAAACTTTGGCCGACGCTCTGGATAAAAGCCACCACATCATGCTTGGTGCGTTCTTCCAGGCGGCGCACTTCTTCCAAATCAAATTTGGCGTTCTTACGGATCTTTTCCATGGCGGCTTTGGGGATGAGGCCTACCTTGGTC
>Ga0207035_1001_pt1 | contig 134242 bp, 100 predicted proteins | sample Alteio_BWMinCont_77_FD_153272 | JGI IMG/M metagenome (GOLD analysis project Ga0207035, IMG submission 153272) | Enriched cells from forest soil in Barre Woods Harvard Forest LTER site, Petersham, Massachusetts, United States -... | ecosystem: Environmental > Terrestrial > Soil > Temperate forest... | reverse complement strand
CTGTGACACCAGTTCGCAGTAGTAGCTGCAGTCCTTGAATAGGTTTTCCGGATGGGTCTCCTGAAAGTATCCACTGCCGATCTCGTGGCTCGGAATCTGTGCTGCGATAGCAAGAACAGGGACACGGCTGCGATGGCAATCAAAAAGCCCGTTAATAAGGTGGAGGTTTCCTGGACCGCAACTGCCGGCACAGACAGCGATCTCGTTCGTGAGATGTGCCTCGGCACCTGCCGCAAAGGCGGCCACCTCCTCATGGCGTACATGTAACCACTCAACCTTGTCGCTCTTGCGGATCGTATCCGTCATGCCGTTTAGTGAATCACCGGCGACTCCGTACACCCGCTTGACACCGGCTTCTATCAACGTCTGAACCAGTACCTCTGCTACCTTTGCCATGGCTCTATTCCTTGTGTCCCCATCCATCTTCGCTGATGATTTCGCGCCCCAATTTACGGGGTTACTGCAAACGCATCTTCTGGTCTGTCTACTGCGGTTTCTCAGGCTACGTTCGATGACGCTGGTGTCGCGCGGCCTGCCTTGACGGTGCCGAGCAGTTTCATCAGGTCCCTGACCTGGATGTTTTCCACCGAATGCACGGCATCCTTGATTTCACGTGATAGCTCCTCGTCGATGTGACCAGCAACGACCCTGTCGAACTTCTCGACGGCGTCCTCCCATGTGAACGGATGGGAAGCGAGGCCCGGGTAGTCCTGGACATCGTGTTCGATCACTTTCCCGTCCTGTAGCCTGACGGTGATCTTAGCGGGCATTTTCCCGGGATATAGTTCTGTGTATTCATGGTTCGGCCGGACCGATACTTTCTTCAGCAATGCCTGCACGTCGGGCTTGATGATGCGGTCTGGTTTGAATTGTGCCGGCATCACGTCGCCGTCAAGGAGGGCCACCGCAAGCAGATATGGCAGGCTGTGATCCGCCTGTTCCTTGGTACGGATGACTTTGTCCATGCCGTAGAGACCGCCACCCGCGAAGTCAAAGGCGAGTTGGAACACCTCTGCCTCGATCGAGATAACCTTGTTGGGGTCGAGTTTGTTCTGCCTGGTAAGTTCGACCATGCAATGGACGGCGGACTGGGTGTGGATCATAGAGTTGTACTTTTTGATGGTGCTCTCCACGACGCCCTCGTACCCCTGTTTGTCCCAATCGATGTTGATCTTCATCCTCAGGAGGTGATCAATGCCCAGGGGGCCCTCAATAACTTGCAGAGGACCCTGCACTCCGCGACGGGCCAGGAACAACGCGTTCATGGCGCCGAGCGCCGACTGCGCCGAGGCCAGACCCTTCCACTGCGACAGTGGCTTCGCCCGAACGACAGCGAAGGACACATCACTGACCGCGGCCATCGCGATCGCATGTCCAATCTGCTGCTCGCTTAGACCGAGTAGCCGGCCGGCAGCGGCGTTGTGCGAGAAGGCCAGTTGCGCGGTGTGGTCGAAGCCGCTGCTCATGAAGTTGGCGTGATCAACAAAACGTGACTGCACCGTGTAGCCCAATGCCACCGCGAGCATCAAATCGCGCCCACTGCCGCCCACGTAGTCGGCGATGGTAAGCGACACGCCGAAATTATCCGCGGTATGGCAGGTTTCGGTTTGAGCCAGGAAGTTGTCCATAAAATCGACGTAGCGTACGAGTGCGGTATGCCAGAACGCTGCGTAGATGGGGTTCGCCTGCCCACCGCCGATCAACGTGCAGGGGCTGGTACCGCCGAACTCCGCGACTTGCTCGTGGCAAGCCTTGATCGGGGCGGCGCCCAGTGCGGCGATGCAGCAAGCCAGCGAGTCTAGAATGTGGATTGGTAACTGCCTGCGTGATTCGGCCGAAAGGTCGTCGAAGGAAGCGCGGGCAGCATATTTTGCGAGAGCTTCAACTTGAGTCATGATTTGGATTCTCCGTTTCTAGTTGTTAAGGTCATTTTGTTTAGTGCGTTAAAGCGATGAAGACTCCCATCGTGACGATCGAGCCCATTACGCTGAGGAACACGGAGGATGCTGCCTCCTCCTGTGCGACGCGGTACTGTAAAGCAAGCATGAGCACAATAGGCATGGCTGGAATGGCCGTCGTCAGTACAGCCTCACTGACCACAGGATTGCCATAGCCCATCCATCGCAAACCACCCAGAACCAGGGCGGGCTGAATGATGTTTTTCAGGAATACGAAAAACAAGACATACCGGTTGACTTTGATCTTCCCGGATGCAAGCACGATTCCGCTGGCAAAGAGCGCGACTCCTCCGGATGCGTGGCCAAGCAGGGTGAGCGAGTGGACGATGAGTTGAGGAATGCGGAGGCCGCTCAACACGATAACGAAAGCGAGAACCGGTGCCCAAACGATCGGCTCTTTGACGGTTTCCACGAGTTTGCCAGTGAACACCGAGACGTATGATTTAGGGGTCGATAGCGAATCCATTCCTGTCTGCGGAACAGAATTTTTGTTCTGTGAGTCTCTGCCTGTCGAATCCAATGCGAGAAACAGAATCGTGATTGGCACGACCGTGAGATTGATGACCAGGCTGGCTATCGCGATCGGAATGGCGCTGAGCCCTCCGAATAGATCGCCGAGCACGGCTGGGCCAACGAAAGGCACTGCTGGCGCGGAAGCCGTCAGCGCGGCCAGCGCGCTATTGCTCACTTTCATATGAAGAACTAGTCGGGAAAACAGAAACACTACACAGTAGAAGCCAATGATGCCAACGCACAGGGTAATAACTAGCGGCAGGTCCTGACTGAGTGCCTTGCGCGACGTCATAACGGTTCCGGCAAAAAGCGCCAGCGGTACTGCGTACTGAAGCACCATCCGATTCAGGGTCGAGGCATCCTTTGACCCAAAATCGTGTCGCCAGGCCGCCACGAAACCGAGCAAAAAGGTGACGACCATTGGTAGTAGTGCGCTCAAAATTGTGTCTAGCATGGCTGTAGGCCTCGTGTCCTGAACTTCTCAAATCAGGTGCATGCTCTTGGCCGCCGCGGTGAGCTCACCTTTGAACTCGGGGTGCGCCAGGGCGATCAATGCTTTGGCGCGCTCCGTCGATGACTTACCTTTGAGGTCCGTCCAACCGAATTCTGTGACGACGAACTGCGTGTCGGTGCGCGGAGTGGTCACCGGGCCTTCCAGGCGAGCCACGATTCGCGACACTTTGCCTTTGGCCGCAGTTGAATGGCAGGCGATGATCGACTTGCCGCCGCGGGAGGCATAAGCACCACGCACAAAGTCGAGCTGGCCTCCCGTGGCGCTGTACTGGTGACCGAGCAGGTGTTCAGCGTTGACAGCTCCGGTCAAGTCGACTTGCAAGGCGGCATTGACCGAGACGACGTTATCGTTTTGGGCGATGACGTGCGGGTCGTTGACATAATCCACCGGGTGGCTCTCGACGGACGGGTTGTCGTCCAGGAAGTCATACATAGCCTTTTGCCCTATGGCGAAGGTGAAGACGGTCTTTCCCGTGTTGAGCCGCTTGCGCCGGTTGGTCACCACGCCCGCTTCGATCAGGTCGATCATCCCGGGGCAGAGAGCCTCCGTGTGGATGCCGAGGTCCTTCCGACCACTGAGTTGCTTGCAGACCATGTTGGGTAACGCACCGACGCCCATCTGCAGGCATGCACCATCCGGCACCATCTCGGCGATGATCCCGCCAATCGTGGCGTCCTCCGGTGAGGACTCAGGAATTGGCAACTCCAATAACGGTGCGTTGTTCTCTACGATGACCTCGACTTCTGAGACATGTAGTTGTGCCAGAGAACCATAGACCCGCGGCATCTGATCGTTCACCTCCACGATCAGGTGCTTGGCTGCGCGAGCTACCTTGCTGGAGTAGTCATTCCCCGTACCGAAAGTAAAGTACCCGTGGCGATCCATGGGCGACACGGTGACGAGAAAGGTGTCGATGCCGATGTGTTCCGTCAGGAGCCGGGGCGACTGATGGAAGTTGCTTGGAACGTAGGTGAGCGTCTTGTGGCCTCCGTCCTGCGCCCCTTTTTTGATCAGAGCACGCTCGACTTCCGTGACGAACATACAATAGGGATGAATGCGGTCGGCCAGTTCGTAGCGCAGAATAGTCTCGCCGGCGATACGCGTGGACTCAAAGTAGTAGATCTTCAGATCATCGACTTTGCCCGCGGCGGCTCGGTCCGCCAGTGCCTTGAGTAAGGCTGGCGGCTCGGTCATGGCCATGCCCATCGACAGGGTGGCTCCCGAGGCAATCCGCCCAACCGCGTCTGCGGGCGTGGTGAGCTTCGATCGATAAAGCGATTTGGGTTCCATCATGATTTCTCCCGGATCCGTGTTGACGATTCGTGCGTAGCTCGGGCTTGTGCAAGATCTAGTAGTTCGCGGAGTCCGGTTGGTGACCCCGCTTGTAAATCAGCATCGTGCGCTCGAAACTCATCACTTCCTTGCCGTCCTGATTCAGCCCACGTGTGGAAACCGTCACGATCCCTTGAGTGGGGCGACTCTTTGATTCACGCTTGAATAAAACTGTCGATTCCGCGTAGAGCGTGTCCCCGGCGAAAACCGGATGCGTCGCCTTGACCTTGTCCCATCCCAGGTTGGCAACGACCTTGGCGCTGATGGTTCGGACGCTCATGCCAGTGAGGAGTGCAAGTGTGAACGTGCTGTCCACCAGCAGCTTCTTCCACTCTGTCTTCGAGGCATAGGCAGCATCGAAATGGACAGGTTGCACATTCAGGGTGAGCAACGTCATCCAGATGTTGTCTACATCTGTGACCGTCCTTCCCGGACGGTGCTCGAATACGTCCCCGACTTCGAAGTCCTCGTAGTAAAGGCCAGATGTCTCGCGATAGTGTTTTGGGCCTAGTTCCCGGTATGCCGATGGTGTCGGGTTCATGTCTTCTCCTTCTGGTTCTTCTTTCGTTTCGATCACTCCACGCGAGCACGCTTACTTCTCAGTGGTAATTCCAGCTCGTTCAAGAACGAGCCTCGCCTTGCGCGCAACGGCTTCATCCACCATCTGCTGGTCAACAGAACCTACACCTTGCTGATTCACCACAAGGATCTGGCGTGCCTCAGCTACCTGTTGTTCGCTCGGGGTTAAGACCTCATTGATGGTTGCGATTTGTGCCGGGTGGATTGCACATTTGCCGTGAAATCCCAGACTCGCCGAGGCTTTCGTTTCTTGCTTGAGGCCTTCTGTGTCCCCGATATTGAAATAGGGCGAATCCAGGAGTGCGATCCCGGTTGATGCAGCAGATTGAACAACGCGCGACCGCACCCAAAGCAGCGGCTCCCACGCAGTCTCCGCCCCAAGATCCGCAGCCATGTCCGCCGCGCCGAAGAGCAAGGCAGCTGGCTTTGCGTCTCCTCGGACTATCCCATCGAGAGCTCCCACACCCTTGGCGCTCTCGATGAGCGCTATAATTTGCGCCGTCTTGCCTGCCTCTCGCAGCAGGTTTTCTACCAAGCCAATGAGAGCGGACGACCCGCATTTCGGTAAGATCAGATAATCAGGATTGGCCGGAGAGCTTAATAACGCCTGCAGGTCATCGAACCCAAACCTCGTATCCGGAGAATTAATCCTAAGGGCGCAAGGGAAATGATCTGCGGGAATCACTGCGAGATAGCGAAGTGCTGCCTCACGCGCTTCTTTCTTTGCGGATGGCGCCACTGCGTCTTCAAGATCAACGATCAGGGCGTCGGCGTGAACGTCGGCTGCACGGGCAAATCTGTCAGATTTGGTCGCGGGTGTGAACAGCCAGCTCTTCAGCGAAAGTATCGATCGTTGCAGCCTTGGAAGTGTCATTACAGCTCCTTCAAGCGTTCTCCAACTGATCTCCCCGCCGATCAATAACGGTCGGCCGTCATTCCGTCTGGTCGGTAATGGAAAGGGCTGAAATGGGAGATCGTCTCAGCCGATCACGCGATTGGATTCTCCTCGAACAATCGGACGACCATCGCTGAGTCGAGGTAGGCACGAACTCGCACGATCAGGCCCTCGCGGAAATAAACTACCCAGCAGTAGCGATTGTCGAAGCGCATGCCGTTCTTGGCTGTGGCTAGAGAATGAAGTTCGACTATTGCCTCGTCGTCCTTTACGATCAATTCCTCCACATGGAGCTGCGCTCCGTGTGGGAGAACCTGGCTCAACTTGGCGAAGGTGCCCTCCGTGAAAGCCTTCTTGCTACGATAGTGACCGGCGAGGGGGTGGGTGCCCATCACTGTCCAGTCGACGTCGTCAGCTACCCGTTCGAAGAACGCGGCGCCGTCGCCGTTCTCAAGTCCCTTGAAGATCTCGCGAACGCTCTCTGATGTAACTTCCATTTGAATCGCTCCTTAACTGTGGCGATCTACTCGTGCGCTTTCGCATTTAGATATGCAGGCATCATGCCAATTGCTAAGGCATTGAAAAGAGACAGCGTCACCATCAGATTCATGCTTCAGGCTCAGCAAAATGACGAACCCTCAGCAGAACGTGCAGGAAACAAAAACTGACCGGCGAAGGACTGGATTTACATTTCGAAGTCGTTGGGCCACGGAGGGAAAGAGAATCTAATGGCAGGAGCCTCACGTGGAATTAGGACAACACCAAGTGTTTTCCGCTGCCTTACCGACGCCGAGCGCGTGCGGCGCTGGTACTCTGCTATTGAGTCGCAACAATTAACTCAGCGATATTCTTCCACGCATAACGAATTTCCTTGACGGCGGTACCATCCGGAGCAGTCCAGTTTGCTTCCCCAGCAACAACGCCTCCAAGACACGCATAGAAGTGCCTGGCGGGAACATTTTGCTCAAAAAACCAGAGGTATAGACCCCTGGCTGAGTAATCTCTATCGCACCAGGAGGCTATCTCGCGGACCGGCTTACGTCCTATGCTCTTGCCCTTTTGAGACTGCAGGACATGGAGATTGTCGAGCATTGTTCCGAACAGCTCATCTTCGCCGCTAAACGCACATGCAAAGCCGACAATATGACTCTCTTGCTTCACTACAGCAACGTACTGATTTGTTTTAGGAAATTCGAGACGCCGTTTCCAAACGGAAAGTCGTTCTGATTCGATCTCTTCATTGAGGTACTCATCAGAAAGTATTCCGCGATAGGAGCTTCGCCAGCTAATAGCGTGGACCGCGGGCGATTGCTACGGAATCCTCTTGCTGAGCGATTCAGATACTCGTTAATGCAGCTGGATGAAGCATGCGGGACTCCTTTACGAAAATTATTAACTGCAAACCTATTGACCATGGAGGGGGCAAGACAATGGGACGGCACGCGCCGCTCGACGAGAAGACGTAGATCCCAATTAGGAGGATGGACGTTTCAGACCGTACTTGTTGATGCCCAAACGTTTGATTTTCGATTCAAGCGTCTGTCGCGGAATCCCGAGCTTTGCAGCCGCGCCTGAAGGTCCGGCGATACGGCCATGGCACTCAGCAAGAGCAGCTTCGATCAACTCTATTTCACGATCTGACAGCGTCGAAATTCCTTCGCGTGGCTGCCAAGACTCTGGCAATTCCAATTTAAGCCAGCTCTCATCAACGAAGAATGTGTCCGTTTCACTGAGAATGACTGCCCGTTCCACGACATTTTGCAATTCACGGATATTCCCCGGCCAGTTGTAGGCCGTTAACCGCGCCAGCGTTTGCCTGCAGATGTGTAGGATCGTCTTGCCGGCCGTCCTGGCGTAACGACCAACTAAATATTCGAGGAGCAATGGAATATCAGCCACTCGCTCGCGGAGCGGCGGAACGGCGATCGGAACGACATTGAGTCTGTAGAAGAGATCTTGGCGGAAGGTTCCGGCAGCGACGGAAGCAGCCAGATTCCGATTCGTCGCTGCTATCAGCCGGACGTCTACAGAAATCGGATGACTGCTTCCCACGCGCTCAAACTCGCGCTCCTGTAGCACGCGCAGGAGCGCGATTTGCGTCTCCATCGGAAGATCGCCGATTTCATCAAGGAAGAGTGTGCCCCCGTCAGCGGATTCAAACCTTCCCGCGCGCCTTTGCAGGGCGCCTGTGAAGGCGCCTTTCTCGTGTCCGAAAAGCTCAGAGGCAATCAGCGATTGAGGAATGGCGGCGCAGTTCACGCGGATGAAGGCTCTCGCTGCACGTTTCGATCTCCGATGCAGGGCCCGGGCAATCAGTTCTTTACCTGTTCCGGTTTCGCCTAGGATGAGAACGGTCGCATCCGACGGCGCAACTTTCGCCACCTGCTTCAGCACCTGGCGCATGGGTTCGCAAGAGCCGACAATTTCCTCAAACATCGAGAAGCGGTCAATTTCCTCGCGCAAAGCAACGTTCTCTTTCTGCAGTCTCTCTTCGGATCGCTTACGATCGTGAATATCAATCGCCGGGACAACCCAACGCGTAACGCGTCCCAGCTGATCCTTTAGCGGCTTGTAATGAAGAAAAAGCCAGCGATACTCGCCGTCATACCTAAGGAACCGTGCTTCGATCTCGAGCGGAGATCCGCTTGAAAGTGCTTGCTCTCTTTCGCGAGCCACACGTTCGACATCGTCTAGATGAACGAGCTCACGAATATCGCGCTTCTGCCACTCTTCGAGCGTAACGCCGAGGAAGTCGAGGCTGCATTGGTTGGTATACAGATGGCTTCCGTCGGCGTTTAGCAGTGACAAATATTGGGTTGCGGCATCGAGTGTCTTGCGGAGCTCCACTTCCTGTTCTCGAATTTTATCTTCCGCCTGCTTGCGCTCGGTGATATCCACAGTGAACCCGACAAATTCTGCGAGTTCGCCCAACTCGTTCAAGACAGGACGCCCGACAGAATGGAGGTGCTTGATAGCTCCATCGGGAAGAACAATTCGGTACTCCACGTCAAAGCGGGAGCCCTCGGCAGTCCCCTTAGGAAAAGCTTCTCTGCGCACCCTATCCCGATCCTCGGGATGAATGCGCCGGGACATCGCTTCGTCTGACGGTAGACCCAGTTTCGGATCGAAGCCAAACATACGGTAATTTTCCTGTGACCAGTGGACCCTTTGACGAGTGGCAACATTCCAAGCCCAACTGCCTGTGCGGGTTAACCTCTGTGCTTCAGTTAAGTAGCCCTCGCTCCGCCGCAGTGCATCTTCCGCACGTTCCCTGTCCTCGATGTCAGTGTTTATCCCGAACCATTTGACGATGTTGCCGGATTCATCGAATAACGGGTTAGCGCGGAACAGAAACCATCGATACTCGCCGTCGAAGCGGCGCAGGCGCGCTTCGCTCTCGCCTCGTTTGCCAGAGGCCATAATGGATTGCCACGAACCAGCCAGACCATTCAGGTCGTCCGGATGAACCGCAACCGTCCACCCACAATCTTTCACCTGTTCCGCGGAGAGACCTACATATTCAAGATAATGCTGGTTGAAGAATTCGGCCGAGCCGTCTGGACGCGCCGACCATGCCAGCGCGGGAATCGTGTTGATGATCAGGTCAAGATTGTGTTCGCTTGCCCGTATTGCCTCATTCCGCCGCTTGATTTCTTGCAGAGCTTTCTCGAGCGTCGTCTCTGTCTGCACCTGTTTGGTGACGTCCGTCACGGCCCCTACGAATTCAAGGTCCCCAGAAGGCGTCGTTAACGCGCGAGCTAAGACGTGGAGATGTTTGACTGAACCGTCCGGCATCAGCAAACGGTGCTCAAGATCAAAATCGGCTTTTGTCTCAATCACCCGATCGAGGGTTTGCTGCACGAGATCTCTGTCGTCGGGATGAATCCGCGACAGAATCATCTCCAGCGTAGGCTTTATCGCTCGCTCGTGTTCAAAGATATTGAAGGTTTCCGCGGACCAGTGGAGTTCTCCGCTGGCAACACTCCAGCCAAAACTGCCGGTGTGGCTTAGGTTCTGCGCTACGGCCAGGAAAGCCTCGTTCCCAGAAGGATCTGTCCCAAAAGGTGCCCTCATCGCCACGGCTGCAGCGCCCGGACTCGGCGCGTCCTGCGAGAATGGAGTTTCAAACGGCAAGGTAGTCATGTTGATCCCAGTGTCAGTTGAGTCCTTTGATGAATCGTGGAGTCCGCGGACGCCACTGAGCGAGCTAGGTACAGTGTTGTCATTATTAGTCAAACTGTGTAAGTCCTTGAGTTGCAGTTTGCAACAAAACCCGCCACTCAAATATCGAACCGCTTCCTACCAAAAAGGTGAGCGTCGATCGACAGAGCGCCAGGTCCCAGGAATGCGAAGGCGATACCCAGCGTTGCCATCAATATCGTGCCTCGCGGGTGGTCAGTGCCTGTGAGAACGATCCCGATTTCACACAGTGCGACAATCGCGCCGGCTATTGGTGTCCACAAACCGACGAGTAGAAAAATTCCTGGGATGGCAGCGATTTCCTGCAGCGCAATCGATTCACGTTGTGGCACCCCCATCAATGCGCCGATGCCATCGTGAATCAAAATAAGTCCGACAACTAGCCGTACCAGGAGAAGCCCTCTGCCGGGCCAGCCGTAAGGAAACATGGGAAAAAGGCGTTGCAGGAACCCCCCTTATGTCAACATCAAGAGAGTAGTACGCGTCCAGGACGATTCGACACTCCAAATCTGGGGGGATGGCCGCCCCCTCTATCGTGGGGTTACAAGTCAATGAATCCACGCTTCAGCGCGATTGTTACGGCGTGCGTTCGGTCGCTTGCGCCAAGTTTGGAAAGGATGTTCTTGACGTAGCCCTTGACTGTTTCCTCGGTAATCGAGAGCTGATCGGCAATCAGCTTATTTGTATTCCCGCCGGCAATTAAGCGCAGCACATCGATTTCTCGTGTGGTCAGGGCATCATCGATCGCGTGGTCTGCGAGTTCAGCAGCGACCTCAGGAGGAATGCGCTTTTGACCGGAATGTACAGCGCGAATCGTCTCGAGGAGTTCCTTCCGCAAGAGGCTTTTTAACAAGAAGGCCCGCGCGCCGGCTTTGAGAGCGCGTAGAACCTTGACGTCTCCCTTGTAGGTTGTCAAGACAATGATCCGGGCGTCCGGAAATTCGCCGCAGATGGCGACCATCGCCTCAACACCGTCCATGTCTGGCATCTGCAGATCCATCAATGTGAGGTCTGGCCGGTGCTTTCGGAACTGCTCGAGTGCCTCACGTCCTGTAGAAGCCTCGGCGATCAACTTCATGTCCGGTTGACTACCGACCAGGGATGCAATGCCTTCACGCAGCATCGGATGGTCGTCAACCGCAAGAATCCGGATTAGGCTAGGACCGGTGCTCATGATCTTGTTCCATTCTCTTCCTCTTACGGAAAACCCGGAAACGCGTCTTGGTCGGGAATACCTCATAAGCGATCGACCCTGGAATGCTCAACTCTACCTCTGTGCCGGCTCCGAGTTCACTCCAGACCTCCAATTGCGCTCCGATCTGCCTAGCTCGTTCACGGATTCCTGGCAAGCCCCAGTGCCCCGGACGTCCGCCGTGTTCAACGATGCCTGGGTCGATGCCCTTTCCATCGTCGCGGAAGCGTAGACGAAGAGATTCGCCATAGGTGATTTCCGTCTCGATTTGCCGGGCCTGTGCGTGGCGGAAGGCATTTCCTAACGACTCCCGAGCAATGCGATATATCTCGCCTTGGAGAGTCGGACGCACAGTTCGCGGCGCGCCTTCTACAAGCATACGAAACGTTACTGAGCCTCTGTTGCCTGCCGCAAGCTCTTCATTCAAGGTAGTCATCAACGCGATGATCGATTTCGCTAGGTCGTGACTTGCCAACGCGGGAGCACGTATGTGCGTTATAGCATCTCTTACTTCGCTGATTGCTTGATCCCCCCGATCGAGAGCGCTTTCGAGTGTCTTCTTCGCGTCCATTGGGCGTGCTGGCAGCATTTCGTCTACGGTTTGAAAGCGGAGCATCAATCCCTGAAAGCTTTGCAGTAGGGTATCGTGCAGTTCCCGCGCGATGCGCGTCCGCTCGTCGACTCGTGTTTCCAAAGTCATGTTGAACTGCCGTCGTAGCTGTTGAAGACGGAGTTGATAGAGCGTCCACAGCAATAGAGCGAAACCTCCCGCACACGAAACGCGGAACCAGACCGTCTGGAACCAGGCCGGCGCGATCCTGAAGTCCAGGATTGCTCCTGCTTCGTTCCAGATGCCGTCGTTGTTACAGGCGATCACGCGAAACTTATATTTTCCTGGCCGAAGATCGTTATAGAATGCCTGTCGCCGAGTCCCGGGCTCCTGCCATTCCGTATCGTGGCCCTCAAGTTTGTAGCGAAAGCGTACCTTCTGTGGCGCCATGAAGCTCAGTGCTGTGTAGTCGATTTCCAAATCTCGAGTGATGGGCGGAAGACTAAGATGGCGTGCTACGGCATAGCTCCTGCTATCTGCGATGATTTCTTCGATATGCACTGGCGGCGGAATGGGGTTCATTGACAGGTGAGCCGGGTCAACTACCTGCAATTCATATCCATTGACGAACCATAACCGCCCATCGGGAGATCGCGCCGCCGCATCAAAAGGGGCAGGTCCCGGGCGAACTCCGTCACGAGCATCCAGCATGCGGAAAAGCACGATGGCGTCAGGTTTTTGCCACCACTTCTGTATCTCCGCCTTCGGGACCTCAACCAGGCCACATTGCAAGTACAGCCAGAGATCTCCCTGATTGTCGGAAACAAGCGCATTGACTCCATCACAGGGAAGGCCGTTCCGGACTGTGAGGGTTTGTTGAGTTCCGTTTCTCCGCGCGATGACTCCAAAATGTGTAGCGCCCAATACAGCGTCATCGGAAGTCACGAGCAATTGATTTACTTCAGTATCGAAGCCGGGAACTCCGCTGTGCTTGAAGGGAAATATCTCGAGCTTGTCGTTTTTGTATCGGGCCAGATCTCCTTGAAGGAGACCCAGCCAGATGCCGCCCCCCGGGGCAGGCGCAATCCTCCGAGCAGCAGGCATCTGAGGTGCGGGAAACCCTTTCTGGATCTTGAAGTCCTGAATGCGAAAAAGTGTCCTCGGCGCATCTCTGGTTTCGGCCCAGATATTGTGATCCACATCTTCGGTCATTCCAACAACGAACCCAATTGGCTTACCGTCAGGCCTGTCTATCCTACGGAACGTTCCGTTCTTATATATCGTCAGGAAATCATCGACACCCACCCATAGTTGACCGGCATGATCTTCCAGGAGCGACGTAACCTGATTTCCGGGCGCCCGATGCGCCTCAATGACGGGAGTTCGTTCCTGTCGAACTGCGACCAGAGATTGAGGAGTGCCTGACCATATCGTGCCATCGCGCGAGGCGAGAACCGAATCGACTTCGCCCGATGGGAGCCCCTCGCGGATTGTGTACGTCGTGACAGGTAGATCGCTAAAACAGTCGAGGCCGTGGGACGTGGCAACCCACATGTTGCCTTCACGATCCTCATACAGCCCCGTATCACTCACAGAGTCACTTGACAGACCGTCTGAACTCCCAAAGTGATCCACCCGCCGGCCGCGAATACGGTAGAGTCCTTGGCTTTCGGTACCGACCCACAACGTATTCTCCCGGTCTAACAACAATGCGGTAAGTGTCAATGTACTACTGTCGAAAAGCTGCGCAATAAACGGCTTCCATGCGCCATTTGTGAATTGTTGCAAGCCTGCGCCGTGCCCGCTAGAATTCATTCCTGCCCACATCGAACCATCTCTTGATAGAGCGAGGTAAGCTATACCCGTCGCCCCCACCAGTCTCAGCCCATGCTCAGCGTAGGTAGTGGATAAACCCGGTTTCCAGCGCTTGAGCGTTGCACCGTAGCCAGTCCAAAGAAATCCAGAACGATCCTCGACCAGCGGTGCACCATTGTTCTTCCCGTAGTAGCATTGCGTTTGCGCTCCGGTGACTTTACATATCCCCCATGCGCTATCGATGATTTGAATGTGCGAGAACCAGATATCTCCATCGGCGCGCTGCACAATTGAAGTGACTGCTCCTGGCCGGTCAGGATATTGGATCAGTTCGCCATCGACCAAATGGCTCAAGCCCGAGACCGTTCCGATCCATAGGCTCCCATCGCGAGCGCCCAGGAGTGCGGTAATGTGGGATGAGGACAACTCTTTCTCACTCGTCGGCTTCCATGGAACAAATCGGACGCCATCGAAACGCAAGAGGCCAGCCAGCGTTCCAATCCATAGATAACCATCCGTAGTTTGAGCAATTGCGGTTGGCAAGCCGTTGAAGAATCCGTCCTGGATTCTCCAGCCGGCATGTGCATATTGGGTGACCTGCTTGCTGGGATCGACTGCGAGACATGACTCTCCAGTCAAGAGCAACAGCAAGCAGAACGGAATTGATAACAGCTTATTCAACTTTCAGCCTCGGCAACGGACGTTCTCACCTCGCGATCGGGTCCCCATCTGCCAAAGACAATCGCACGAACGGTAATACCGTCACATCTTGTTTCGCCGCGAGACACAAATGTCTATGAAATCAGATGTGCAACCCGCTCGGTTTCGACATAAAGTAGACGTCGGCCCGCGCACCATGCACGACGTGTTAGAGGTCGCCTTTGCGGAAGTTAGCTGCTCGACGGGCGCGTCGGATAACACATGATTCCTTAATGTACGTCCGGACAATTGAACTACGCAAACGTCGTCCTTGGTATGGAATCAAGGCCGATATCGATGACTGGAAGCGCGCCGAGCCGAAACCTCAAGGGGTGGTTAGCCATCGTCGCAGCAGGAGCGTTAGACGCTTTCAGATCGTGAAGTAGAGATGATTGAAGCTGCTCTGGCTGAGTGCTATGGCAGCATCTCCGGACCTTCAGGTGGGGCTGCGTAATTCGGAACTCCGCGAAAGACGCTTGAATCGACAATCCAAGGTTTGGGAATTAACAAGTACGGGAAATGTCATCCTCCTAGAGAGGGCTCTCGCTTCAGACGAGCCGCTCCTGCCATCAGATTCTCTTTCCGCCCAGGTAGACCAACCCACCTCGAAAGGTGAGTCCATCCGTTGCTGGTCAGTTTTTATTTCCAGCACGTTCTGCTGAGCGTTCGTCATTTTGCTGAGGGTGCAGCATGAATCGGATGATGAATCTGTCTTTTTTCAGCACCTTAACGATTGGCAGGATACCTGCTTCTCTAATTGCGAAACCGCAGAAGACAGATCGCTATCGAGAGGACGCGCCGATTGCAATCGTTGAATGCGAGAGCTGACTTGGACACAAGGAGAATCGATGGAAGCACCCATTGAGTTACAGCAATCAAGCTTCAGAGTTGAATCCGACAGCATCGGCGAGGTGAGAGTGCCGAGCACCGCTCTCTGGGGGGCACAGACCCAGCGATCGCTCGAACATTTCAGCATCGGGAAAGATCTAATCCCCCGCGAAATGATCGCAGCCTACGCGATCCTGAAGAAGGCCGCCGCCAACGCGAATCACGAAGGCGGCAGGCTTGATAGTGAGCACCACACGCTCATTGTTCAGACCTGCGATGAGTTCCTCGCCGGTAAGCATCAGGATATGTTTCCTCTGCACGTCTGGATGACGGGCAGCGGCACGCAATTCAATATGAACGTGAATGAAGTGATTTCCAACCGCTGCTGCGAACTCGCGGGGACGCCACTTGGCAGCAAGAAGCCCGTACACCCTAACGACCACGTCAACATGTCGCAGTCATCTAATGACTCTTTTCCCACGGCGATGAACATCGCGGCGGCAGTGAACGTGAAAGAGCGGCTAATACCAGCGGTGGCTGCACTGCGCGATGCAATCGCAGCGAAAGCCGAGGAATGGAAAGACATCGTAAAGATCGGCCGGACGCATATGCAAGATGCTACGCCACTCACGCTTGGGCAGGAGTGGTCGGGATATGTCGGAATGTTGAGCGATGATCTCGAGCGCATCGAAGATGCTCTGAAGGGTGTGTATCGCCTTGCTCTGGGCGGGACAGCCGTTGGTACCGGAATCAATGCTGCCCCAGGCTTCGGCGACGCAGCTGCAGCCGAAATTGCGAACCTCACTGGTCTTCCCTTTGCGAGCGCGCCCAACAAGTTCACCGTGCAGGGCGCTCACGATGCTCTTGTTCAACTCTCGGGCACGCTTCGCACACTGGCGGTTTCTCTCTACAAAATCGCAAACGACATTCGGTTATTGTCGTGCGGTCCGCGTGCCGGTTTTGCTGAATTGGTGATTCCGTCGAATGAGCCGGGCTCGTCCATCATGCCCGGTAAGGTGAATCCTACTCAGGCCGAAGCGCTGACCATGATCGCGGTGCAAGTGATGGCCAACGATGTAGCGGTTGGATTTGGGGGCGCTGGCGGCTACCTCGAGATGAATGTGTACAAGCCTCTGATCATCTTCAATATTGCTCACTCCATCACGATCATGACTGACGGATGCACAAACTTCCGAAAGTTTCTTGTCGAAGGGACACAGCCAAACTTGAAGAAGATCAAGGAGCATGTTGATCGCTCCCTGATGCTGGTTACCGCTCTTGCTCCTGTCATTGGTTATGACAAGGCGTCGGAGATTGCTCACTACGCCCTCGACCACGACCTGACACTCAAGCAAGCCGCACTGAAGCTGGGATACGTGACGGAAGACGAGTTCGACCGGGTCGTCGATCCGGCGAAGATGGTTCATCCGTATGTTGCGAAAGCCAGATGAACGAACCCAGATCTTCTGCTTCGTTTACAAGCCAACGAAGCAAACAACACTAAAGGGGATGGTAAAAACATGTCGACTACGATACGCGGAATCGATCTACTCCGGGATTCATCGCTCAATAAGTCAACCGCCTTCACGGATACCGAAAAGCAGACACTTGGAATCGTGGGCCTCTTACCGGACGTAACTGAGTCGATCGAGACCCAGTTCTCCCGTGTCATGCTGCAGCTCGAGACAAAAACTACCGACCTCGATCGCTTCATCTACCTGATGAGTCTTCTGGAAACCAACGAGACGTTGTTCTACCACACGCTGATGTCCGATCCTGCCCGCTTCCTTGAGATTGTTTACGACCCGACGATTGCCGAGGCCTGCCTGAAATTCGACCAAATCTTCCGCCGCCCTCGCGGCATGTATCTCTCGATCACCCGCAAAGGCCATGTAAAGGACGTGCTCCGCAACTGGCCCGTCAAAGACGTGCGGTTTATCTGCATTACGACTGGCGGCCGTATTCTCGGCCTTGGAGACATCGGCGCGAACGGTATGGGCATTCCGATTGGAAAGCTGCAACTCTACACCGCAGCCGCGGGAGTGCCGCCGCAGGGTCTGTTGCCGATCATGCTCGATGCGGGTACAAATAATGAAACCTATCTGCAGGATCCGCTATATCTGGGGGTGCGCCAGCACCGCCCGCCAACCGAGGAACTCTACGCTTTCGTGGACGAGTTTGTGGATGCGGTCCAGGAAGTGTTTCCGAAATGCTGCCTGCACTTTGAGGACTGGAATGGCATCGATGCAGTCAACCTGCTTGCACGCTATCGCCACAAGGTGTCCTGCTACAACGACGACATCCAAGGAACAGCTAGCGTAACGCTCGCAGGACTGATCAATGCGCTGAAGATCACCGGCGGCCAGCTCAAGGAGCAACGGATCCTGTTTGTTGGCGCAGGGTCTGCGGGTACCGGCCTTGCTAACTTGATCGTTTCTGCACTGGTCGATCAAGGTGTTGCCATCGACGACACTCGCAAGCAGATTCGCCTCTTTGATTCACACGGACTGGTAGTTGCGGGACGGACGGACCTCGCGGCGCATAAACTTCCCTTTGCTCACAAATTGCCGCCGACCAAACCTTTCAACCATCTGGATCCCGCGACTGAGTATCCAGTACTCCTCGGTGCGATCGAGGATTTCAAACCCACCATTCTCATTGGTACGAGCACCATCGGAAAGCTCTTCTCGCGTGAGATCGTTGAAGCGATGTCGGCTCTCAACGCTCGCCCGATTATCTTCGCCATGTCCAATCCGACACAGAAACACGAGTGTGTGCCTGAAGATGCCTATGCGTGGTCGAAGGGCAAGGCGATCTACGCGGGCGGAGTGCAGTTCCCTCCTGTTCACTTTGAAGGTTGGACGTTTTTGCCATCACAGGCCAACAATCTGTATGTCTTTCCGGCCGTCGGGATGGCCATTTACGCCACAAAGGCGAAGCGAGTAACTGATGCAATGTTCATCGAAGCGGCAAATGCCGTCGCCGACCAGGTGACACCAGACCAGTTGAAGCTCGGCATGCTGTACCCTCCGCAGTCGAACATCCTCGAGGTTGAGATTCAGACGGCCGCGCGAGTTGCCAAGCTCGTCTTCGACGCAGGACTGGCGAGAGTCAATCGGCCCAAAGACATGGTCGCCTTCATTCGCGAGCACGTGTACAAGCCGGAGTATGCCGCCGAACTAGCTGTTGAAACAGCCGCCGATTAGGACAGCAAGACACAATTCGTGCTTGTAGACAAAGAGGCCTCTTCCCATAAAGACATTAAGGCTGTCGATTTGTGAGAGGCCTCCCCACTGCACCAGATGTGGCCGTCTGCGCTACATGGACTCGATGAGGACTAAATGATGGAATCCACACACAATGAAGGTGTCGCCGTCGGAAGCCGCATGTCACGAATGAGCCACGGGGTTGGCTTTGGGACCATGCTGGCAATCTCCTGTCTCATCAGCTATTGGCTCATCACGAGCATCCTTGCGCGTGAGTATTCTGTATCTCACGACAATGACCTGCTCGGAGGTATGTGGGCAGTAGTAGCGACAATCTTTGTGTTTCGACACAGAGCTCTCCAGAGCGGTCGCGCGGCCATATCGCGGACGCTGGCGACATTCCTTAGTTTCGCACTCTGCTTCTTATACTTTCTCATTTTCCCGTTCAATGTCTTCGGGATGGCCGCGGTTATCTGGATCGGCACGGTCATTTTGGGTCTGATTGGCTTTTCCGAGGACATCGTTACAACGGCCATTACGACTGCCGTAGTGTTTGTTGTTGCCGGAATAAGTAAGGGCCCAGCCTGGATACAACCCATTCTCCGACTTGTCGACACCTCCGTTGGCATCATAGTCGGGCTTCTTGCTTCACGGGTGGGGTTACTTCTCGGACAGGAAGGAGAATAGAAATGACCTCTCCGATCTCAGTCACAAACAGTTCGACCATTCAGAAAAACCCAAGAGTTGGTCTCTTCGTTCCCTGCTATATCGACATGATCTTCCCGGAGGTCGGAATTGCTACCCTGCAACTTCTGGAGAGATTTGGGCTCGATATGCATTTCCCGCTCAACCAGACTTGCTGCGGACAGCCTATGTCGAACAGCGGGGATGAGGCCAATGCCGCAGCTGCCGAGAACCTCTTTGTTAAGAACTTTAGGAGCTATGACTACATCGTCGGCCCGGCAGGTAGCTGCGTCAAACAGGTCAGATGCCATTTCGATACCATCGAACAGACAGATGATGTTAGGCACGTTCGGCAACATACGTATGAGTTAGTGGAGTTCCTCCACGATATTTTGCAAGTCGACTCCTTCCCATGGGCAGAGTTTCGACACTCCGTCGCTTTGCACAATAGCTGCAGCTCCATCCGGGGCCTCGGAATCGCGAAGCCATCCGAAATCATGGGGGAGCCATTCGACAAAACAGCATCGCTGCTTTCTAAAGTCAAGGGCCTAGTCATTGTTCCGGTAGATCGGCCGGATGATTGTTGTGGATTTGGAGGCACGTTCTGCGTAACGGATGAGGCTGTCTCAGCAAGGATGGGCCTGGATAAGGTTCATGATCATCTTCGGCACGGGGCCGAATACGTAGTCTCGCCCGACATGTCGTGCCTGATGCACCAGCAAGGAATCGCGCGGCGCGCCGATCTGGATCTCAAATACATTCACGTCGCCCAAGTCTTAAACGGTGGCCCATTTTAAGAGGAGATCCAGCCATGAGTAACGCGAAAAAAGCTGAGCCGGCAGCGGCAGCTGAGCTATTTATCCTTCATGATCAAGTGCATGAACCGATGCACGATCGCTTCTTGTGGGCAACAATGCAGCGGCGCGACGCGCAGGCAGCAGCCATCCCGGAATGGGAGGAACTGCGCGAGCTTGCCTCGAAGATCAAGGAACATACTCTCACTCACCTCGATCATTACCTCGAAGAGTTCGAGGCCAATGCCACAAAGCGCGGCGCGCATGTGCACTGGGCTATGGATGCCGCCGAACACAACGCGATCGTGTACTCGATTCTCGAGAGTCACGGAGTGAAGGAACTGATCAAAAGCAAGTCGATGCTCCAGGAAGAGTGTCAGATGACACCATTCCTCGAAAACCGCGGAATCAAGGTTATCGAGTCCGATCTGGGTGAGCGAATCCAGCAACTCGACGATCAGCCGCCCAGCCACATTGTGTTTCCCTCAATCCACAAAACGCGCCAGGACGTAGCCCAGTTGTTCGCACGCAAGATAGGCACGGATCCAAATGATGATGATCCGCATTTCTTGACCGAGGTCATGCGGAACAACGCGCGGCCGAGATTTCTGGCGGCGGGCGCGGGCATGACAGGCGGCAACTTCGCCGTCGCTGAAACTGGAACCTTCATGGTTTGCACCAATGAGGGGAATGCCGACATCGGGGCTTCAGTGCCGTCTCTGCATATTGCCAGCATCGGTATTGAGAAGCTGGTTCCGCGAGTGGAAGATATGGGCGTCTTCTTGAGGTTGCTTGCTCGTAGCGCGGAAGGAGAGCCGCTCACCCAATATTCTTCCCATTTCACCGGACCCAGAAAAGGTGGTGAACTTCACATCGTGTTCGTTGATAACGGACGGAGCCGACGCCTTGGCATGCCCGATTTCTGGCATTCATTGAAGTGCATCCGCTGCGGGGCCTGCATGAATACCTGCCCGGTCTATCGTCGCAGCGGCGGATTGTCCTACGGTGCCACTTATTCCGGACCAATCGGCGTAATCCTCGATCCTACTTTCGACGAGTTCAAGTACAGTGAGCTTCCGTTTCACTCCACTTTATGTGGATCGTGTTCGGACGTCTGCCCCGTGAAGATCGATATAAGCGATCAGATTTTCAAGTGGCGTAGGGTGATGGCGAAAAAGGGATATCTTCCATTGGTAAAACGCCTGGCATTTGCGGCAGCCGGTCACGCCTTCGGGCATCCGGAAGAATTCCGCCTGATGGAAGAAGTAGGTGCTCCCGCGCTGGACTATGCTCCGGACTTCCTGTTGTACAACCACTCATTGAATCCATGGGGACGCGAGCGGCAGCTCCCTGAACCAGCAAAGCAGACTTTCCGCGAGTGGTATCTCGCAAATCGGAGTGAGCATGGAAACGACTAGGAGTCGCGCAGCAATTCTGAATGCGATCCGATACAGCAACCTCCTTCTCTCTAAGCAAGAGGTAGAGCTTCCTCAGATCCCGGTCTTTCAACGCGCAGACGGCCCTCTCAAACCGGAGTTTGAAGTACATCTCCAAAAAGCCGGAGGAGCCGCTCACGATGTTGGTAGTGTAGCGGTGGCCGAGGCGACGTTGAAGGCGCTTCATCTAGGAGCGAAGGTGATTTGCTCCGCCGTACCGGAGATCATCGGCACGCGTAGAGCAAGTGAAGTTAACGATCCACACGAACTCGCCGACGTCGATGTGGGGATCGTTCGCGCGCAATTCGGCGTGGCGGAGAGTGGCGCCGTCTGGCTGACGCAGGAAGACCTTATTGTCGATGCTCTAGGCTTCCTTTCGCAACACCTCATTGTTCTTCTAGATCCGAATGAGATCGTACCGGATATGCACGCAGCTTACTGTCGCGTCCGACTCAATGAAACAGCATTCGGGTGTTTCATGATGGGGCCGTCTGCAACCGCGGATGTGGAGGCCACTCTGGTGCACGGCGCTCAGGGCGCTCGTTCTTTAAACATATTCTTCATATCGCCTGTGCAAACGGCTGACTGAACGCTAGCGACCTTAGTGGATCAGACATGGAAACACGAGCTGATCGGGAGCGCGGCATTTCTGGCATCTTCGATGAAGATGCCGCTGACCGCGATCGTTCTGATCTTCGAGTTTACCAGTGTCGGGCACGACTTCTGATCGCGATTTCGCTCGCTGTTACCGGATCAGTCTCGGCGTTTCATCTCTGTGTGGAACGCCTAATACAACCCACCTGGAGAGCGCACCATGAAGATATCCCGATTGGCACCGGAGATCCAGTTCTGAATAGAGTAAGGGCTGCTACGCGATTCTTTAGTGCATAAGATTGCGCGTCCCTCCGCACGCCCATGAACAGGAGAAGAGCGAAATGGACAATTTCATAGCGGCTAGATCCCAGATGGCGATGTCGCTCGCGTTCCACATCATCTTTGCAACGATTGGTGTTTCGTTGCCCTTGATGATGACTATCTCCGAATGGCGGTGGAGGTCGACTGGCGATCCGGCCTACCTCTTACTGGCAAAGCGCTGGGCGAAGGGGACAACCATTCTCTTCGCAGTCGGCGCTGTCTCCGGTACTGTCTTGTCCTTCGAACTCGGACTCTTATGGCCGAGGTTCATGCAGTATGCAGGTTCAGTCATAGGCATGCCGTTTTCGCTCGAAGGTTTCGCCTTCTTTACCGAAGCGATCTTTCTTGGAATCTACCTGTATGGCTGGAACCGAGTGCCAGGGTGGCTTCACCTTGCCTCGGGCATCATTGTCGCGGTCAGTGGCGTCCTCTCGGCGATATTTGTCACGCTGGTGAACGGCTGGATGAATACACCGGCAGGCTTCGACATCGTGGCTGGAAAGTTCGAGAACATCCATCCGCTTATTGCAATGCTGAATCCGGCAGGAGTTCCAGAAGCCGTGCACATGGTCCTGGCAGCGTATACCGCAGGGGGCTTTGCGACAGCCGGTATCCATGGGTGGCTTCTCCTGCGCCGCGGAAGGAATCGATTCGATGAGGCAGCCATCGGAATCGCACTGCTGGTTGGAGGTGTGGCCGTAATCCTTCAGAGCGTGAGCGGAGATGCGCTAGCCCGTATGGTAGCGGACAAGCAGCCGATGAAGCTGGCTAGCTTGGAAGGTCAGTTCCACACCGAAATTGGCGCACCGCTACGCATCGGTGGAATTCCTTTCCCAGATGAACGCGAGACAAAGTATGCCATCGAGATTCCGCATGGGCTGAGCCTGTTGGGGTTTCATAAATACAACGCGCTGATCAAAGGACTCGACCAGGAGCCACAGGCCGACTGGCCAAATGTGCGGATTGTTCACATCTGTTTTCAGATCATGGTCGGTTGCGGCAGCCTTTTATCTCTCTTCGCTCTTGCGTCAAGCTGGATTTCCTGGAAGAAACGCCCTCTGCACACACTCTTTCTGAAGGCGCTCGTTTTCGTCAGCCCACTTGGATTTGTAGCTCTGGAAGCAGGATGGATGGTGACGGAGTTGGGTCGTCAGCCCTGGATCATCTATCGCCTCATGCGCACTAAAGATGCAGTGACTTCGATGCCGAACGTGACGCTCACCCTCTCGGTGATGACAGCGGTGTACGTGATTCTCGGAATTGTCGTTGTTTGGCTATTGAGCCGGCACGTGATCGCAGCGCCGGAGACGAAGCAAATCGAACATCCGGAGGTTCTCGTATGAACGCATGTGTAATCCTAGCGGCGATTATGCTGATCTCGCTGGTGATCTACTCACTGCTCGGCGGAGCTGACTATGGCGCGGGCTTTTGGGATCTAGTCTGCTCTGGACCGCGAAAGCAGGGTCAGCGTGACTTGATTGCGCAGGCGATCCAGCCTGTATGGGAGGCAAATCACATCTGGTTGATCCTGCTTGTCGTCCTGATGTTCTCAGGCTTCCCGTCGGCTTTCAGTTCGATGAGTGTAGGCCTCGCCGTGCCGATCTTTCTAGTCCTACTCGGCATCGTATTCCGCGGTTCATCGTATGTCTTTCGCGCTTATTTTGCAGGTGACGTTAGAACGCAGCTTTACTGGGGAAAAGTCTTCTCAATTTCGAGCAGCATCACGCCGTTGTTCCTGGGTATCGTGATCGGCGCAATCTCGGGTGATGCTGTACTGGTGGATGATGGCAGGAGTGAAAACGGGTTTCTTAGCACATGGTTGCGGCCGTTCCCATTGATTGTCGGCTTGCTAGCGCTTTCACTCTTCGCTTATCTATCGGCCTGTTATCTTACCGTCGAGACCGACGATTCTGAACTGCAGGGAGACTTCCGGAAGCGCGCCTTATTCTCCGGTTTTATTTCCATCATGGCTGCCTTTGCGACTTACCTTGTTGCAGAAAATTCCGCTCAGCGGATACTAGACGGCCTTTCACGCTCCCCTGATTGCTTGTTAATCGAAGTGGGAGCTGCAATAGCGACATTAGTTGCCTTCCATGCGCTATGCGTGCGCAGCTATCCCCGCGCACGCATAGCCGCGGCAGCCCAGGTCGGACTCATCGTGATCGGCTGGGGCTTTGCCCAGTATCCCTATGTCGTCCGGCCCGAACTCACGATCTTCAATGGTGCCTCTCCACCAAACATCCTTGTGGAGGTGGAGATCGCTATCGCGTTGGGTGCCGTCATTCTGGTTCCTTCGCTTATTCTGCTACTGCTCATCTTCAAAAGTAGAGGAACGCCGAGTGCTCAGTGACAGCCGCGGATCGCTTCGGCCCCAGGTCGTACAGCCTCTTCACCGAGACCCAACCATCGTTTACGGCCTCAAGACGGAACTAGGGACGTGTTGCAACTCCCAGGGTTGCTGGCTGGTGACGTGAAAAATCGCGAAATGGGAACCCGACCCGCGATCTTCAAATGGCGGCAGACCGAACCCGGCCTCATACTCTGTGCGGTCCGGTGGGATCGTTCCCGCTGCGACATCTTGTGCCTTCTGTGTCTGTTTTCCCCACCGGCGCAGAGACAGAACCTGAACAATGAATTTTCCTGCCGAAAGTTTCGGACACTCGAACCCGCCTTGCTGATCCGTATTTGTCACGCACATCGGATACAGAGAAGCAAACCCCTCACGTATAACGATCTGGAATATCCGAACCTGTGCGGAATAGGGGCTACTAGAGACGTCCACGACCCTGCCGGATATCGGAGCTTGGTCCTCAGGTACCTTCTGAGCGACAGCTCCCAGAACTGAGGCGAGACTCATCAACAGAATGCATACTTTCTTTATGGCCGATACTCCCACGCTTAGAGTCTCGCATTGACCGTCTCATCTGCAGGGAAGCTGTTCGAGATGAGGCCAGAAGGTTCTGGTGCAATAGAGAAAAACTTGTCCGGGCCGAGTGGATCTTACTTCTCTTCGAGGAGACTATTTGGCCAAGATGTAGAGCAATTGAGCGTATTGTTATAAAGCCCCTGCGCTATCGTGCTTGGTGTGACGGAACGGATCAAGAGGAAGGCTTTTATCCCTGCGGCGCTTTGGGAAAGCGGAGTGACCACCAGTGGTCACTCCGCTGCACTGCTCGCAACAGCAGGGATACGCTGGAGCTAGTTACAGTTGTATATCGACCCGCGCCAAAGGCCATTGCCATTAAAATTGGTGAGGGCAAATACGCTGTTCCCGTTCGCGGTGAGTTGAACCCCTGATGAAAAAGGCTCTTGCTCGCTGTCCTCGGCCCAGCCACTCTCCTGGTCCCCGAAACCATCGAATTTCGCAAACGAGGCGGTAAGATTGCTGTTTATGATACTGACCACCATGTTGCCATCGGCGCAGGCGGCAGAATAGGGCGAGTTAACGGTAGTGACCCCCATGTCAGACCAGCCGTTCCAACTCGATGCGCCGAGCGCCTGGTGGGTCATCCAGAGGTGATTGTTCGTACCTTGCGCGGTGACGATCAGTTGATTGGTGGCATTGTTCATCGAAACGCCGGGGGCATTATTCGCCAATCCCCCGCTGATGTTGTCGGCGGCGGCCCAGGTACCGGTTTGGCCGTCATACCATGTGCCCCACACCCGCAGGTCGTTCCCCAAGCCGCGGTATACCAGGAACAGGTTGTTTGAATTTGTGCCCATCTGCGCGACGGACACGGGCAGATTGGTGAAGTTGCCCGGAACCGCGGTCCATGTGTTGTCGTGGGTACCGTCTCCGAAGACCTGTGCGTACCAGATGTTCCCGTCATCCCCGGTGTGGAAGACCATGAAACTGTCGGAGCCAAAGGGAGCCACCGCCGGGCTCTCAAAGGTCACGGTCCCACCAATCGTGAAGGGGACGCCGTTATCGCGCGACATCCAAACCTGATTGTTGGTCGCTCCCCGCCACACCGAAATCAGATGTCCAGCGTTTCTGGCTTCGCTGTAGAGGGCTTGCAACTGGAGGGGGTCCAAGTCGCCCACGTTTTCAGCATTCCAGTTCCCCCCCTCCCCCACGCCCACCAGTATTTGGGCGAACAAGGGTGTGGCCGTTGCCACAATTGCCAGGCATGTAAGGCATACGACCACAGACAACTTACTCAAATATTGACGCAGCTTCATATATCTCCAATGGAAAACGGTTGTATCTAAAAGTCGGCTGTTACTTTTCTTCTCGATAACCACTTGGTCGAGAATAGGAGAATCCACATATCTTTCGCATAAAAGCTTCACCCGGTTTCAAAGAGCTGGAACCAGCAGCAACACAAGGCAACGGAAGCGGCGGCGGAGATATGGAAATCGACAAGACCGATTTTCATATTCCCGCCACCACCTCGACTACGACGAAAGAAGTTAGTCTGGCTAAACCAACACGCTCAAGGGAAAAGTTTGCTGAGGGCAAGGTCGGCTTTCCGGACGTTAGGCCTTACTGCGCCAAGAACTACGGCTCACCATGCATGGCGGATCCCATCCCTGCTACCAGAGCAGGGATGCATCTGGTCTAGTTACAGTCGTATACCTGCTTCCAGTAACCACCACTGTTTAACCCATCGATGAGGGAATATGCGGTGTTACCGTTTGCTGTGAGCTGGACCGCCCAGTCAGACTGAAAGCCGGTTGTGTCTACACTGAAGCCAGTCTGCTGGTTCCCCCAGGCATCGAATTTCGCGAACTCGGGGTGAGAGCTGATGTCTCGAATACTGAACACCATGTTTCCATTGGCGCAGGCCACGGAATGGGGCGTGTCAAAGGTAGAGACCCCCATGGGAGTCCAGGAGTTCCATGCCGAGGCGCCGAGAGTTTGAGAGGTCATCCACAGTTGATTGTCTGTCCCCCCGACAGTGACCGTAAGCCGATTCGAGACATTATTCATCGAAACGCCGGGTGACGAATTGCTCGATCCACCACTTATGTTTTCGGCAGGGGCCCAACTGTTGGAGCTGAAGTTATACCAAGTGCCCCACACCCGCAGGTCGTTCCCCAAGCCACGGTACACCATATACAGGTTGTTTGAATTTGTGCCCATCTGCGCGACGGACACGCTCATATTCGTGAAATTGCCCGGAACGGCGGTCCATGTGCCCGAATTTTCCCCGTCCCCGAAGACCGGCGTGTACCAGATGTTCCCGTCATCCCCGGTATGGAAGACCATGAAGCCGTCTTCTCCCCAGGGAACCACTGTTGGGCTCTCAAAGGTCACCGTCCCACCAATCGTGAACGGGGTGCCGTTATTGAGCGACAGCCACACTTGATTGTTCGTCTCTCCCCTCCATACCGTAAGCAGACCTCCACCGTTTCTGGCTTCACTGTAGGTATTGTGCAAGGAGAGGGGGGCGTTGCCCACTTGTTCACTCATATAGGAGGACGACTCGCCCGGCAGTTGGGCGAACCCCTGTGTGCCCGTCGCCACCGCCGCCAGGGCGGTAAGGAATACGACGGCGGAAGACTTCAAATATTGACGCACTTTCATATATCTCCAACGCGGCCTCGTGCTCTGCGGCGGCGGCGAGAAAAAAAAGCTTGAATGCCAAGTGGGCTTTTACTTCTCTTCGAGAAAACCACTTGGTTGACAATAGAACAATCCACGTAAGTTCTTGATAAAGGCCTGCGCTACGGGCTTTGCGAAGACAAGCATGATTGTGGACAGCGCAGGGGAGTGAGGTACGGGGTTCCTGGCGGCCCTGGCACCCTCAATGGAATTCTGCCAGTGGTGAATTCTCGCGATCCTCAAAGCAAGAGCAAGTCGTACAGCAACATGAAACGATCTCAACCATGTAATAGGGGCAAGTTAAATGATTTTTCATCATATAAAATTGATGATATCCACTCATACTGGCCTTCTTAAGCGTTGTATTTCATGTTGTAAGTCAAAGTAAGTCGTGACGACAACCTCGAAATATCGAGCTGTTACCAGCTTCGCGATCGCCGAGGTACTCCGCGCCCCTAGGTTCTCCAGCGAACAGTAGAGACAGGGGATGCCGAAGAACAAGACTCTCTACATTCCAGGGCGACGATGATAAATTATCCGGCTCTGACGTACGAAGATAGTAGGACAAACCGAACTTTTGCATATTCTGCTGAAGCAATACTCACGCCGGTTTCGTTACGCAGTATTGCCGGCTCACGTAGCCCGACCCGCGGCGGTTGCTGAAGATAGACGAGCTTCCCATTGAAGTCTTTCGCTGCGGTGTTGGTATAGCGAATATCCGCGATGATCGCGGTTCCCAACGCCTGCCGGACGACCATCTCGGGCAGACAGTGCATCTGCATGTCGCCGCTAGATCCCTTGAACCACGCTCTTACGCGCGAACGCAGATACAGAACGTGACGGAAGCGTGTCCACGAGGAAGCAAGGTCCGGAGTGGCAAAGGAGGGAGCGACATTCATGACCCGCTTGTATCAAGAGAACTGACGCGCAGGTGGCCGACCTGTTGGCCTCTGGACGGCCTACGCCTGCGAGCGGATCGAGATGTCCGAATAGACTCTTTAACCTTCGTCATTACCTGTACGATAACTCAGAAAGCGATTCTATTACGACATTCTTTCGCCGGATGTCCGACGTAGGGTTAGGCTATACCCAAATACGACAAGTCTTTACCCGGCGCACAACTGACCTTCCAGTTATGCGACAAAAAGCGCCTCGCTCATCATCGAGAAATTGATCACGGGCAAATCATTGTCCTCCGGTACCGCGCTGCTCTGATGTCTGTTAAACCAAACTCCGCGTTAGTCGGCCAAGCTAATGACGAGCAGTTTCAATCTCTCGTCGACGACCTCCTTGAACTCCTTGCTCGCGAAAAATATCGACAACAGATACGTTGTTCCAATCGGCAGCAGAAAGGCTCAATTTAAGATCAGCCCAGGCTGGCAGCAATTGTCGATGTCATATTGAATGCTATTCCCACCACTGACCCGCAAACCCGCTCCAACCGCCATCGAGGAAGTCTTAAGCTCTGGACTAAGATTCTCTCTTCTGTCCGTGAAAATGACGAAGTCGCATTGAAACGGTCCGGCCGTTCGTGATCGGTCGCTGTACGAGCTCGTTTCGATCATGCGCGGACCAACCACGAGCGGAACAAACTACTGTGGCAGACTGATCCGGTATCTGCCGGCAGTCCGGGATTTAAGTGCTGTAAAATCGGTCGGCAAGCAGAGATCTGGGATTTAAGGGCAGCGCGACAATCGGATTCGGCAATTTTTCTTGAACCTTTAGATTTCAAAGCAGAGGTTGATGTTGAACGGCCAATGGATAGGTCGCTACACCGGGACAAATTCGGGACTTCTCGTCGTCGAGCTTGACGACCTCGGCTCGCACTATGAAGGTATTGCTTGCGCTTACGACAACGAACAGTCCTCGCCAGGAACTTTTGTATCAATCAAGACAGTCGACAAGGCCACCAAATTCCAACAGCGTATGGAGCTTTACCCCATAGACCCTCGAAGCGGCGAACCAACAACGTGGAAGGCGATTGCGAGCTTATAACCCGATACTGCTTTCCCCACCTATGCTGACGTCAACTTAGACCTTGTCGAAGAGGCTCTGCGCGTTACTTGGAGAACGGACCTCGAAACCACCGGTTCTGTGGAAATCCCGAGAACGAAGGCTGCCCTACCAACTGAATATCAACCATTGCCTGAAGTTACCTGTTGGGAGCAATTCAAAACGTACGTCAGCACCCTTGAACATCGCCGTTACATATTTCGTGGACAAGCAAAGCCCTTCCGCCTTCGTACAGGCTTCCACCGTACAGGCCGGGCGAATCTTCCGAGATTTCTATCGACCGACATACCTGCTCTGCATCGCCATCTGAGCCTGCGAACCACTCATGTATTCAACCTAGCTAATCCTGACGAAAACGGAGCCTTTTTCAACCTAGTTCAGCACCATGGATATCCAACGCCATTACTAGATTGGACGTTCTCTCCGTTCGTTGCAGCTTTCTTCGCGTACCACCGTCTCAAAAACTCCGAGGCTCGTCTCGCCATCGAGGAAGACAAGATTCGCATCTTCATTTTTGATCAAAAAGTATGGCGAGAGACGTTCTCACAGATAGTGAAACTCGCGTGGTGCCGACCCCATTTCTCGATATTGGAGTTTATCGCCATCGACAATGAACGATTGATTCCACAGCAGTCGATCTCGAGCGTCACGAATGTGGATGACATCGAATCTTATATCCGTTATCTTGAAACGCCTGATCGACAGTTTCTACGAATCATTGATCTTCCCGTTAACGAAAGACCGATCATAATGCGTGAGTTGAGCGTTATGGGAATAACAGCTGGCTCGTTGTTTCCCGGACTAGATGGAGCTTGCGAAGAGCTGAGAGAACGATTGTTCACCCCGTAACGCAAGGCGCGCCCAACCCACACCAAACTCAAAATTTCATTTCCTACTAGATACGCCGGCGGGGGAAGTCCCCCTTGAGTCCAGAGCGCCGGCGAAAAGAACCGGCCCACTCTTTCCCTCACCCCCTCTGCGGGGACACCCCGCAACGCCTCCAAAGCAATTCGCGCGCTTAGCGCAAAAGCAACGTAGCCAAACCTGCTAGGGAGCTCTGCTCCAACGCGCGCGCAAGAGGCAATGCTTTGGCGTAGTTTCGTTTGGAATGCTCGGAGGCGACCGAGTTCAGCACCATCTCCAGTTAGCTCCCGGAATGCAACATTGCGGTTGAGCTGCGATTCCACCGCTGAAGGGATTAAGGTCAGGGATTCGGTCATACGACTAGGCCGGTAGGTTTCAGCCCCTGAGTCAGAAGCGTTCCAATCAGGGTAGCTTCAGAAAACGGACCAGATCGTATGTTAGGGCTGTCGCAGAGGCCTGAACTTGCTCTTACGGAGTCTTGCGGCGTTCCGCCATTGGTAGTCTCCTAGCGAGAAAGTCTCGTCATCGGCCAAGCCTGAGTTCACAAACCAATATTGTCATTCACCGCGATTGCGACCTCCCGCTCCGAGCCGAGGTAGCGTTCTGTCGTTTGGGTCGAAGAATGGCCAAGCAGAAACCTAATCTGCTCAAGCCTGATTTGCCGCAGCGTTTCGCACAGGTATGTGGAGGTGCGTATGAATTCACAGACGAGGAACACTGGACTCCTCGGCCTTTCTGTCACAAGTTCGCACAATTCGATACAAACGACAGTATTAGGCACACTGAAATTGAAGGGGTGAGATAAGTTCAACTCAAGGTCACTGTTCGCAAACAAACCTACTACTAGCCCTGATACTCGTGATGTGAAGACGTGAGCGGTACTTCATAAGTAAGTGCAGATGGCGAAATGAAATTGTCGATCAAGTACGGTAATGCGGGACCAGATTGCACCGTAAGTTCCCGAAAGACTAGGGAGCGGATCACCGGTGAGGTCTCTTGGCTTCGGGTACGACACTAGCAATAGGAGTATGTCATGGCTTTCAACGATTCTTCCCTGCCGCCGGTATTGCCGGATGATGTCGCGCCCCTCGTGGCTACGGTCGCGGGTTCGGTTTTACTGCCGGGCGACGCGGGATACGACGACGAACGCGCGGTCTTCAACCTAAATCACGAGTTAACGCCCGCGGTGATCGTGGTGCCTGAGAGCGTGGCCGATGTTCAGGCCGCCGTTTCTTTCGCTGCAGGGCAACACCGGCCAATCTTGGTGAAGACCACCGGCCACCAGATCGTCGGTTCCGCGAGCGGCGGCGTCGTGATCGCCACCCATCGAATGAACGACATCACGATCGACGCGGCCTGCCGCTCGGTCCAGGTCGGAGCCGGAGTGCTGTGGTCGGAGGTCATAGCGAAGACAACCGAGGTCGGGCTGGCCCCGCTGAATGGGTCGAACCCCACCGTAGGAGTCTCCGGTTACACCCTGGGCGGCGGTCTCAGCCCGACCCTCGGCCGCTCCCAGGGGTACGCCGCCGACCACGTGCGCTCGCTCGACGTGGTCACCGCTGACGGCGAACTGCGGCACGTCACCGCGGAATCCGAACCAGACCTGTTCTGGGCGCTGCGCGGCGGCAAGGGCAACTTCGCAGTGGTCACCGCTCTGGAATTCGACCTGTTCCCCGTGTCCCGCCTCTACGGCGGCGGCCTCTACTTCCCCGGTGACCGGACGGCCGACGTTTTGCGAGCCTGGACCGCTTGGCACCCCAGCACCCCGGAAACCATGGTCACGTCGATCGCGGTGATGCGGATGCCATCAATACCCGAAGTGGCTGAGCCTTTGCGCGGCAAGTTTCTGGTGTCGGTGCGGATCGCCTACAACGGCACTACTGCGGACGGCGAGCGGATGATAGAGCCGCTCCGAGCGGTAGCTCCTGCAGTCCTGGACACCGTGCGGGACATGTCGTACGCCGAGGTCGCATCGATCCACAACGAGCCGACCGACGCGGTGCCCTACTACGAACGGGGCATCATGCTGCGGGAGTTCCCTCCGCAGGCGCAGGACAAGCTGATCGAACTCGTCGGTCCGGACGCCGAAACCAATCTGGTGATGGCCGAGCTACGTGCCCTGGGCGGGGCCTGGGACCGGGAGCCGAAGGTGCCCAACGCCGTAGCGACCAGAGGCCTGCCCTACAGCCTGCTGGGTGTCTCCGCCGGACCGCTGTCGGAGGAGGAGCAACTCAAGATGTCGGTCGCCAATCTGCTCGACGGCATGAAGCCCTGGCAGGGCGCCCGGCGGTACGTGAACAACCTCGCGCCGGATGAGGCGGCCGACGCCGCGGCGATTTACGGCCCCGAGCGCTACGAGCGCTTGGCGTCCATCAAGAAGACCTACGACCCGGCCAACATGTTCCGGCTCAACCACAACGTGATGCCGGCCACCTGATTAGGCACTGGCCGACCGGGTGGGGCCGGACACCGAATGATGGCGCCGCCGAACGTGAACTCCGTGAAAGCCCCCCTCGCCGCCTCCCGGATCATGTCGTGCTGGTCTGACGGTTGGACCGCTGGGGTCGCTCACTCATCGATCCGGTCGTAACCTTGAAGGGGTAGCTTCAGAAAACGGGCCAGATCGTACGTTAGGGCTGTCGCAGAGGCCTGAACTTGCTCTTACGGAGTCTTGCGGCGTTCCGCCATTGGTAGTCTCCGGTAAGGTTGACGTGCTCCCATCCGAGCGGCGACAAGTGTTTCCGCAGCGCAGGGTCTACGGATGCCCGTTTTGGTCTGTTGCGAAGTTTGAGTGAGCAGAGATCGAGACTGAGATGGAGCTGGAGGGGAGAGAAATCTAGGCAGCGATGCCGAACAGCTTCGCTACGAAGCGCGCTTGAGCGCTGACATCATCTTTGGTTGCCACCTCACTCGTCCCTTCCGGATCATGTTCACCGTCTCGATTCCTTCAAGTGTTCGCCACGCACTTTGAAAACGAACCGTAGCCTTGGCTAACCACGTACGTTTTTTCGCCGACCGGTGGTCTTGCTCGACGATGTTGTTGAGGTACTTGCATTGTCGCAGGCGAACTCGGCGCGGCAGTATGCCTTCGCGTTTCAGCGTTCTGATCGCAGCGGGGTAAGCTGGATTCTTATCGACATTGATGACTCGCGGTATTGGATTATTAGAAGAGCGAAATACTTACTTTCCAAAGAACCGCTTCGCAGCAGCAGCATCGCGTTTGGCTGTGAGCAGGAAATCGATGGTCTGCCCTGTGGAGTCCACGGCTCGATAAAAATACTTTTCCTGGCCCTTCACCTTTATATAGGTTTCATCCACGCGGTAACTCTTGTTGGTGGCCTTCAGATGTGGGCGACATCGCTTGTTCAACTCCGCTGCGTATGCTTGCACCCAGCGCCATATGCAGCTGGCATCCACGGCAAGTCCCCGTTCCGCCAACAATTCGGCCACATGCTCGTAAGCCAGCGGGTATATCGCAAATACCAACGCATCGCTGTTAGGATCACTTCACCTGAATCCTGGCATCCCTTGAACGGCCTAGCTGCGGTAATCGACATGCCTTACCGTACCAAATCCGCTCACTCACACTTCGCAATGGAACCTTGAGATAGGTGCGCGTCATCTACCCCGGATTGCTTACCTTTATCTAATCCCAACGCGTAATACAACACCGCAAGCAGTACAAGCCAGAGCGGCCCGACCAGCAAAGCGATGCGCGTGTCGGGGAAATACGCCATCAATACAGTAACAATACCCAGAAATGCTAACGCTGCCCATGATGCATAAGGATAAAACGGAACGCGGAGAATCAGCCGGCCACGCTCGGCGTCACTCAAGCCTCGCCGGAATTTCATTTGCGTGATGAGCACGATGGTCCATGTCCAAATAGCTCCGAAGGTCGCAATAGAGGTTACCCAGACAAAAACCCTGGCTGGTACCAGATAATTGAGTAACACGCCAAGCAACAACATCGCGATAGATGCCCATATCGCCCGTTGCGGTATACCGTCTCGTGAGGTAGCTGCGAACATGCGCGGCGATTGGCCTTGCTGAGCAAGGTTGTAGAGCATGCGGCCTGTACTGTAGATGCCTCCATTGCATGAAGACAGCGCGGCGGTGAGCACCACAAAGTTGATAATGCCAGCGGCCGATCTAATGCCAAGCCGTTGGAATGTCATCTCAAAAGGGCTGCCGTGGGTACCAAGTTCGTTCCAGGGATAAATCGACAGGATTACGAACAGGGCGCCGACATAGAAAATGAGAATGCGCCAGAAAACCGAGTTGATGGCGTCCGGAATCGACTTATTCGGATTTTCCGCTTCGCCTGCAGTAAGTCCAATCATCTCGACCCCGAGGTAGGCGAACATAACCATTTGCATTGCCATCAACACGCCCTTAGCGCCGTTGGGCATGAAGCCGCCATGAGACCAAAGATTGCTAATACCTGTCGCGACCCCATGATTACCCAAACCAAACATAATCATGGCGCTGCCGCCGACGATCATCAGGATGATCGTCACTACCTTGACCATAGCGAACCAATACTCGAACTCGCCATACGCTTTGACTGCAGCAAGATTGACCGCACCCATCGCAGCAAGCGCAGCCAGGGCCCAGATCCACTGTGGTACAGTCGGAAACCAGACACCCATATAGATGCCGACTGCGGTAATTTCCGCAATGCAAGTAACCAGCCACATGAACCAATAGTTCCAGCCAGTCAGGAACCCGGATAGGGGACCGAGATAATTCTGCGCGTATCGACTGAAGGAACCGGCTACCGGTTTATATACGGCCATTTCGCCAAGTGCGCGCATGATGATGTAGATCGCCAAGCCACCGATGACGTAAGAAACGAGAATCGCGGGCCCCGCGAGCTTGATAGCCGTCGCCGAACCCAAAAACAAACCTACGCCGATGGTCGATCCCAAAGCCATGAGACGAATGTGGCGTTCTTGTAAGCTGCGCTTTAACTCTTGTTCATTCGTATTCATATGATTTCTTCGAGAGCGCGACCAGAGCTCCCTGATTCTTCCTAAACTAATAACATCCGCTTTGATTCAGCGAGGCCGGACCAGAGGCTGCTCGTTTTAGCTAAACAAGTAAACTCTAGCGCGAATCGTCTGCGCATGCGGCCGTCACCGAACTTCTGCGTGCGCCACATCGCGCCATCTGCGCGCGTATTGTCTCTAAGGCAGGAAGCATCTTGGATTCGATGTTGCCCTCGAATCCAAGATCGCACGTGGGGCGGCAGATATCGACAAGCGCTTCGGGATCACCATCTGCTCCCCCATGATAATGAGATTGCGCTGTGACGACCGTGGAGAATGCTAGAAGAGGGAGATCGCGCCGAATCGGTTGAAGCAAATTCTTCTTGCGACTTAGGCTGACCATACTATTTCGTCCGGATGATTAGCTTGCCGGGATTGCCCGCAATCGAGCCATTATAAGCATGGTCTGCTTCTTCCATTGGCAGCTCAGCCTTGACAAAAGCTTTCAATTCTCCGGAATCGAAAAGCTTGCCCAGTAAAGCTAGTTGTTCTCCATCCTGTTCGACGATGAAAAAGGCACTCTTTACTCGTGGATCGGTACTCGATTCTGCGTCCGCAGCAATCGTGACCAACCTCCCCCTAGGATTGAAAAGATCCCAGGATCTGTCCAAGGTTTCTCCACCAACAGTATCGAAGATTACATCGACTAGTCCTGCCTCTTCAAAACGGCGCTCCCGATAATCGATGACCTCATTGGCTCCACGTTGCTTTACAAAATCGATGTTCGCCTTGGACGACGTGGCAATCACATACGCTCCCTGCAATTTTGCAAGTTGAACCGCGAAAAGTCCCACCGCCCCAGCCCCTCCGTGTATAAGGACTCGTTCGCCTTTCTGTAATTTTGCTCGGACATGCAGTCCCTGCCATGCTGTCAGCAAGCCAATCGGTGCAGAGGCCGCCTGGATGTGGGAAAGAGAAGATGGCTTCAAAGAAAGATTCGATGGTTTTGTTATGCAGAACTCAGCCGTAACACCCTCTGCGAACCAATCGTTGAAGCCAAAAACAGCATCTCCCAGGCTGTAGCCAGTTACTCCCGCACCTAACCCCGCAACTGTGCCTGAGAATTCATGTCCGGGAATCGCCTTGGGTCGGGCTGTGCCATCCGCATAGTGGCTGGTGGGGTACCACAGCTTCTCTGTCGGGGTTACTCCGGCGGCGGAGACCTGAATCAAGATTTCGCCCGCTTGCGGCTCGGGAACCGCACGTCTTACCGCCTGCAGGTTCAGTTCGTCTGTAAACTCCATTGCTTTCATTTCTGCCATTGCTTCACTCCGTGCAACTCGTTGTATTAGTAGTCGGAATCGCCGATCTCAATCGGGTAGAGTTCGTACAAGAACCGACATACGAATCTCGCAACCGTTTGCTTAGTTTAAGCCGCTGATATTCTGTAGGACTTAGACCGCTCATCTTTCGAAATATCCGGGCAAAGTGTTGTTGCGTTTTGAAACCAGAGGCCAGAGCGATATCGATCATTCGTAGATTCAGTGATACGAGCAGCTCTTTTGCGTACTGCACCCTCTGTTGCAATACGAATTGGTGTGGGCTTTTACCCATCGTCTTTTTGAAGATGTGAGAAAAGTGAGTCATGCTCAGACCTGTGACTGCTGCCATGTCGGCTAGGCTTATATCTTCGCTAATTCTTGATCGTACGAGGTCTATGACATTACGATGAGAAATATCGCTCAGCCCACCTTTGATTCGGCGGCCGGCTTTTACTGAAAGAGAATAAGTTTGTACTAAGACTGCTGCCAGAGCCACTTCAATCGATTGGATAAATAGTTGGCCACTGGGGAAACCATGTGCCCTTTCGATATTGACCGCAGTCAGCAGAGCTCTGATCCGCAAATCCCTGAGTTTAGGGATACTCTGCAGCTCTATCTCTCTGGTCGCCTCACCGGCAGCCTCGCTGAGACGGAGATCAGACATTTCAAAACGAAGCTTCTTCATTTGGTCCCGGCTTTGGACGAGTCCTACAACATGCCGACGACATAAAGCAATATCGCCTGCTACATATTCGAGCCGTTGGTTTGGCCCGCTGTCGATGCTGAGATCCTCAGCTCCGGGCTGAAGCATCATCATAACGAATTGAGACTCATGCACCAGCCTGAGTGGTTCTGTGGAAAGAGATAGTAACTCCACGTTCGATGACATCTATCTAACTCCTAATTGGGACGATTGGGGCACTTGTCATATGGCTGACGATCCTGGCAAACTGAACGACATCGAATGCTTTATCTCTGTGGGCAGGACACCAAGCTATGGCATTGGCTATTGGAAGAAATCGGTTGTGATACGTCACGATTGCGTTCCATAGTGGGTGAGGATTCTGATTTTGTTCTCTCAACAATTGGAGAAAGCAGACGACTCTTTGCACTACAGGATGAATACTGTCGCTGGATTCCAAATGAATCCTGATAACTCCAATTCCACGTTGCAGCGCATCTGGTTCGATCAAGGCCTTCTTAATGCCTTGATCGCTGAGCGGGAGAATCGCTTCCTCTGCGATCTGATCTAAAACCGCGGCACGAAAGAGAGCCAATGCTATTCCTACTTGCTCTGCGCAAACAGCAATTATTTCGGGCGGCCTGTTATCAATAGTCATAAACTCTCTTGCGCGATCCAATAGTTTTGTTGGACGCTGTGGGTATCGACCTCCCGTTCTTTCTCTTAACGTTCCGGATTGCTATTCGGAATCGGGGAAGGGAGATGCAGCAATTACGTCGCAAGCATTTGGAGTCTGATAACCAGGAATGAGACGCTCACAGATGCTGGCGTTCACGGTGCCGTAGGTCGTGCCGGGCTTGTGCGCAAATCCGGCAAAGTACTCCTGAATGAAGCCTTCTTTGAAGTGTTTTCGAGGATATTCGGCCACGATTTTCTCGCGCAACTCCGAAGGAAACTGGTCTAAGCCTCTTCCAAGCACATCGAGACCGACTCCCGAATAGAGTAGAGCTACTTCGGGGCGCATGTGATGAGTGATGCCGGGAGTGGTGTGCAGAGCAATAGCCTCCCATGCAATTTCTACCTGTTCTTCAGGAACCTTATGTGCAGTGAGGAACTGACGGGCCGCGTTTGCGCCATCCACTTCGAAGCGTTCGTCTGGGCTCGAGAATTTCTTGATGAGACCGAAGTCGTGAAACGCGGCCGCGACGTAAAGGAGTTCAGGATCGAAACGAAGCTTTCGTTGACGGCCCTGCTCAGCCGCGAACAAGTAGACACGCATCGAGTGATTAAAGAGCAGATCCGTGGAATGCTCACGCAGCAGATCAGTCGCTTCTTTCGCAAGCAAGGAATCGGGAACGAGTAGTGAGGAAGAGAGAGTTAACATTGGTCGTTGTTGCTCCTTCTAACCTTAACTTTAGTGTCTTTGTAGGACATACGCCACGACAGAAATACAGCAATTTCGGACATGGAATCCCCACAGTTTTGCGGAATTGGCCAACAACAGGCGCTATCAGTGACTAGGTTCAGCTTATCTCGCCTCTCGATTTGAGTGTGTCTATTGCTGTCGTTTGTATCGAATTCTGCGACGCTATGAGTCGATTTAAAGACTTGATCGAAAGGAATGTTGAATGCCCGTGATTCTCGCGTACCCGTTTGAGAGCTTGCAAAGTCGCGGTAGGTGCTCAAGCTGAGGCAGGTAGGTTTGGTGGACCGAAACCCTTGATGACAGTGCCGGAATACATCATCCGAAGTGCCATTAAAGACATGAATGCGAATCTCGAGGAAGCTCTAAACGATACGACGACTCAACCGCATCTCCTGCTTCTTCACCATTCGTTTGGCTACGATCTCGTTGACTGCCGACTCTACGAGGCGGTTGAAATTTGCAGTCCTCCCACTTCATAGCAATGTGAACCAATACAGCACGTGTTTCGCGAATGGCACAACCGGCCGGTGAATGGCTTGTAACCCAACCTCGCCATCGGTCAGAACAGTCATCGATGTGGTTTCACGGGCTCCGCACTTTCGCAGCACGAGGCCTCAGCACCTGCGTTCGAATGAAGGCAAAGCGAGTGGCACCTCCTTCGCTAGTCAGCACATTATCGGCAAATTACCCCAAAGTTTCGCTCCGCGGGGGTAGATTTCCAACGTTCGTACCATCCAAGCCGACGACCTATCGCTGAAGCCGTCCCCTTCAGGCACTCGCTATTGGCTGGGATCAATTGTAGTTTTATTGAAACTGCTAATCTGGCGGGAGCTGCACTGATAACAACCTGCGAGGAGGCCCGGCGAGTCGCCGGGCTTCATTCTGCCTCTGTTTAAAGATTGGGGATCTATCATCCGGTCGATCTGAGCTGGAGGATTTGATCAGTCGAACAGAAGAGCTTTTGTTGCTGCTGCCACGTCCTGCTTCCGCATCAGGCTTTCGCCAACAAGAAAGGTTCGGACCCCGGCAGCAGAGAGCCGCAGGATGTCTGCGTGATTTGATATGCCGCTTTCGCTAACAATGATCCTGTCCTTTGGAATTTGAGTTGCCAATTCCTCGGTCGTATCCAACGAAACTTCGAAGGTGCGCAGATCGCGGTTATTGATGCCGACGAGCTTCGTTTCGAGTGGGAGCGCGCGCGTTAGCTCCTGCCCATTATGCACCTCGACCAGGACATCCATTCCGAGATCATGAGCCGCGTGGACCAGTTCGCGAGCCTCAGTATCATTGACGCTGGCCATAATGATAAGAATGCAATCGGCACCCCAGGCGCGAGCTTCATCGACCTGGTAGGGCTCAAAGAGAAAGTCCTTGCGCAAGATGGGCAGGCCTGAAGCTTCGCGCGCAAGCCGAAGGTAATCCGGATGGCCCTGGAAGGATGGTTCATCGGTTAGGACCGAAAGACAGCTGGCTCCCCCTTCGACATAAGCACGCGCCAAGGCCGGTGGATCGAAGTCCGGACGAATCAGCCCTTTTGACGGACTTGCTTTCTTGATCTCGGCGATCAGCGCAGGACGACCCGAGGAAAGATGATTTTCGATGGCGGCCGCGAAACCCCGTGGGGATGGCGCCTGTCGAGCCAATTTCCGCATTGCTTCGACGGGACTTTTTTCCTTGGCAAGGAGAATTTCCTGTCGCTTGTACACTTCAATCTTAGCGAGAATATCGGGTTTCGAGGTCGTCTGGGTGCTCATTTTAATCTCCATTCTTCATACAACATTGCTGATATCAACTAACAGTGTTCCTTGTTCCCCGCGCTTTTCACGGCCGCACTTCATAGATCAGATTGAACTCCGTTTGCGCTGTGCGGCGAAAGCGGGTAAAACCACCACGCTTGACGACATCATGGATACGATACTCGCCGGCCTGCGCACCGAGGCACATTGCGCCCTCCTGAGCACGTGAGGCTGGTGTGCAAATCATTGTCGATCCCGAATAGAAAATGCGTCCGACCGGGTTTAGATTCTGTTCAAGACGATCGTTTGCAAACGGTTCAACCACCATCCAAGTTCCATTCGGCTTCAGGCTCTTCCGAACGTGGCTTGCCGCGCCAACCGGATCGCCCATATCGTGCAAGCAATCGAAAACGGTAACGAGGTCGTAGTCATGGCCGGGGTAAGCACTGGCACTTGCAACTTCGAAGCGCACGCGATCAGCGACACTCGCTTGCGACGCGGCTTCTTTTGCATAACGGATCGAAGGCTCGTGGAAATCGAAGCCGACGAACGTCGATTTGGGATACGCTTGCGCCATGATAACAGTGGAGGAACCGTGTCCGCAGCCAACGTCGGCTACGACCGCGCCGGCTTGCAGTGTGTCATGGACGTCCTCGAGAGTGGGAATCCATTTGCTGACAAGATTAGCCGCATAACCCGGACGGAAAAAGCGTTCGGTCCCATGAAAGAGAGCGGCATCATGCTGGTGCCAGCCGAACCCCTCTCCGGTTCGAAATGCCGAAAGCATTGACGGAATCGCCTTGAAGACAGCAACACCGACGTCAAAGGCGCCCGGAATAAATGCTGGACTACCTTCGACAGCGAGCGCGAACGCCTGCTCCTCCGTCATGCTGAAGATGTCTGCTTTGGCATCGTACTCCACATAGCCGCTCGCCGCCTGTGCCGATAGCCATTCGCGTACATATCGCGGGTCGGTGCCCGTCTTGCGCGCCAATTCGTCGGATGAGAGAGGCTTCTCGGCGAGCGTTTTGTATAAACCCAGCTTGTCACCAACCACAATCGTTGCAGCATGGAACACCGCACCTAAATCGTGCACAAAGTTACTCATGAATGCATTCAGCTTTGTTTCATCGAGTGCCATGAAAAATCCTTTGCTCGGTTATTTGGTTTGTTTGCTCAGATGCTGTCTTCGTCAGAATGTTTCTTAAGAGACGTTGACTAGAAATGCATCGTAGCTTTGAAATGAAGCTGCGCGCGGAATTTCTTCCGAAGCATTACCTCATCCCTGCAGTTGACAGTTTTATAGCAGGGGTCTCCTTGCGTGGTGTTCCCTTCACCCGGAACCAGGCGGTATATAGGGCGAGCAAAAAGACCAAGGTAAGGACTGTCCGACTAATGTTCCTCCGATGAGGGTGTAGGCGAGTGATCCCCAGTACACCGAGAAGGTCATAGGTATGAATGCGAGTATCGCAGCCAGCGCTGTCAGCGTCACTGGCCGAGATCGTTGCACAGTGGCTTCGACTACTGCATGGAAATCGTCGAGGCCTTCCCCCTTGTTGATCTTGATTTGATCGATCAGGATGAGCGTGTTGCGCATGAGGATTCCGGCCAAAGCGATTAGTCCTAAGATTGAGTTGAATCCAAACGGGACGTGAGGCAAGATGAGCGTGGGTACGACGCCGGCTATTCCAAGCAGTGCTGTTAAGACGGTCATCGCCATGGCGGGCAAGGATCGCACCTGGAGAATAATCACGATGAGCATGCAGATAAGCATGAACGGAAATTCCTTGCCTAAGGCGACGTTTGCCTTTGCGGATTCCTCCGCGTTGCCGCCGGCTTGAATCGTGTACCCTGGAGGAATCTTGGCCATCATTGGCCCGATAACCTTCAAGATTTCGGCGGTTATCTGGGGTGGTTGAAGAGAATCGGCAACGTCGCTTTGGCACGGTGATGGCTGGCATCCGGTTACGGCGTTTGAGGATCTGATCTTCCTCCCGAATCTCGACCTTCCCGAGCTGGTTCAAAGGAACAAGTCTTCCATCGCTGCTCCTCAGCGTCATATTCAAGAACTTTGTCGGGTCGAGCCGATCAGGCCAGATGTTCTTGCGACGACATCGACGGCGCGAATGTCCTCGCGGACCTGCGTTACATTAACGCCGGTTGTAAGGAGCTGTATTTGCTGTCCTGCTTCGTTCGGCGAAAGACCAATCAGGCGGAGTCGATCTTGATCGAAGACGAAATGGACAACTGGAACTCGATCATTCCAGTCAACAGGTTGCTTGTAGTGAGGCCCTACCGAACAGCCGGTGACCGCGAGACCAATCAGCGCGATGAACACAAAACAAAGAGATCCTGTTGCATAGTAAGGTTCTTTATCCCTATTTCCCGGGACCATCGAACCTTCACCTGATGCATTCGCCTGATGGACAGTGGCAATTCTACGCGCCGATAGCTCGGAAACGATCATGGATGCAGCAACAAGGACTGCACCGATGTATCCAAGGTAACGACCGCCCAGGATCTGGATGCCCGCCGCGCCGATGATACCGGCCGCAGCCATACCGAGGGAGATAGCCGAGTTATTTAAACCGAGAAGAATAGGAGCGATCGACGGACCAATGTGGACCAGGCGGTGCTGCAGAGGTACAACGCTACCCCATGAACATGCACCCCACACGACAATGCCTGCGATAGCTGTCCAGAGATTAGAGCTCGTCCATCTTAGTAAAGCAAAGTCGGCCAGCACGAGGGCCAGCATAAAAGTCAGCACTTTGTGATTGCCGAGCTTGTCAATCATCTGACCAGCCGGTAGGCTCGAAAGCATTCCAGCTACTCCCCAGATCACCAGGAGACCGCCAAGCACGACTGTATTACCTCTGATCACTCGTTCGAACACCACCGCGAAATAGGTGTAGATCAGTAAGGAACCATCGAAAAATAGGAATACAGTCATTAGCGTAAGACCAACCCGCGCATCGGCGACAGGTGCCAACCTTTGGGAAAGCGAGACAGACGGCATCATCGGTATCTTTGAGAGCAATGCAAACAGGCCCAGACACGACGCAGCGGCGAGTGTTGCAACAAACACCATAGTCCAGCGCCAATCACCAAGGCCGCCGATGACCGTACCCAAAGGGGAGCCGAGCGCGGTGGAGATCGTCATGCCGGTGATGACCACTGCAAGCGCAGAGCCTCTCCGTTCAGGCGGCACAATAACGGATGCAACACCAATTGCCGTTGGGGAGAACATGGCCGCGCCCAAGCCGGCAAGAGCCCTTGTTGTCAGAGCGATTGCAAAGGTCGGGGCAACAGCCGTTCCTAGATTCGCGACCACAAAGACGCCAAGACCTGCAACCAGCAGACGCTTTCGTGGAACGTTAGCTGCTAATGCGGCAAGCGTCGGCGCGAGTAATGCGTAGGACAAGGCATAGATGGTCGTCATCTGCCCTGCGGCTCCAATCCCAACATGAAAACTATGCGCAACCACCGGCAGCACACCGGCGACAACGAAGCTGTCGGTACCGAGTGCGAACATGCCGAGAGCAAGAACTAATAATCGTCGATCCATTTCAACTTTTACTTTCAACGTACAGTCTGGTCCATTCGTCGATCGCGAGAAGACGCGTTCACAAATTAGAGACAGATAGCCTGGGCGTCCCATTAGGCGAGATCTGGCAAAGCCGCAAACCCAGCCAGATCTCGATTTGATTTACAAATCGCAGGCTAGAGCTGGTCGCCTGTAGACGTCCGGTATTCAGATCCAATTCATGCAGCGCCACAGCGATCTTTCGAAACTTCTTTGCGAGCGAGCTCCCGTACTGCTTCTGCCGGGAAAGGTGACTTTGGCCAACGCCATGTATGGAGACCATCGAGGCTTTGGATTCTCCCATCCGTGAGCAGTGATCGGAATGCTGTCCGGCATCTGAACAGAGATGGACTCATAGTCTTTCGCCTGCACCCAGTGCAACCCAATACGACAACAAGATTGCTAAACCTTTCATGAGCTTTCTTGCCATTTTTGTGCGACTCTCGCTGTCTCTGGTGCGGTAGTCGCGTTCGGTCAGCGGGTCTGGCACGTGCGCGAAATCAGCAACAACAGTGCTGACTGTGACCTAAGCTCACCTTATCCCGTTTCTCTGATTTGAGTGTGTCCATTGCTGCCATTTGTATCGAATTCCGAGGCTCTAAGGGAAGATTTACTCAACACCCCCTGCGCTTCGGTAACTGCACACGGCGTTTGGTCTTATTCAATGCCGACTCAAAACTACCAGCACCTTTTCTCCAATTGTGCCTCAACTGGCACCGAGCCAAAGGCTCATAAAGAGTGCGTATAGAAACAAGGTGAGGACAACATGCATCACTGCAAAGCTTTTTGAATTTATACGCACCTCCACGTGAGCAATATCAGCAAGATGTTTTTACCGGAGAACTCCGATCCACGACACCCGAAGCTAGTGAACGGGAGTGAGAATCGGTGCTCCTTCGTTTTTGATGAAAAATACGACGAACTTCGCTGGTTTGGTCTTGCTGGCATTACGGCCCACGGTGTGAACGTCATCAGGCGATTCGTAGAAGACCTGTCCCGGACCAAGCCGCTTAAGCGTGCCTCCGCGAACTTTCATCTCAACTTCCCCTTCGAGAACGTATACGACCACATGTGCATCATGCCGGTGGATCGCGTCGACAGCTCCCGGGGCGTAATTGACGGTAATAACTTCAATCTCTTTACCCGGTGCATCGGGTAGCTTCTTCGTCAGCAGTGTGTCCACTGTTTGTGCGTGTGCTGCCGTGCCCACCAAGCTAAAGACGAATAGAAAGAGGATAAACTTCTTCATGTTACGCATTGTTTTTGCCCTTTCGCGACTATCGGTTATCCAGGAGTCCGTTGGCGCTACAAGTATCAAGACTTCTTTTTCGTTCATTTACTGAATCTAGTTCTGTATTACGCTGTTTGATCACAGCCTAACTTCTCCATTTGCACTCACCCATGAAGTACCGCTCACATCTTCACATCACGAGCATTATGGCTAGAAGTAAAGGTTTGCTTGCTAGCAGCGACCTAGATTCAACTTATCTCAACCCTCCGATTTCATTGTGTCTATAACTGTCGTTTGTATCAAATTGTGCCGCCGGCGGAACTATTTCGTCCGGATGACAGCTTGCCGGGATTGCCAGCAATCGAGCCACCATAAGCATGGTCTGCTTCTTCCATTGGCTTTCTGCGGTCTAAGTATTGAATTGCCCAAGCGAATTCAAAGGCTGTGGACACTCAACGAATAGCTGCCAGGGCAGACTCGACCTCGACCTGATGATTCAGGGAGACTCCGCGAAATTTGCGCATCGAAACCCCGAATTTCTATAAGCCAACACTTGGTTCCATTCATTTTCGGCGATTTGGGACTTGCACGTAGCCGAAGATAGTGTGATTGACAATGCAATACTATGAAGCAAATACAGCAATTTTCGGACATGCCGAAAATCCTCGAAGGGGTCATAGCCACTCAGGTTACACATGTTTGGCCGAGTATGTACGTCCAGTATCATCGCTCATAGTGGAACCGTCTCAACCATGCGCTTTCCCGGAGTCTACTGTAAGCCCAGAAGTACGACATGAGTGCAATTGTTCCCATCAAGACCGATATTGGATACCTGTAGTCCGGAGCTTTCATCACGAACGGTATTATTCCCACTGTCAGCGCCGGGGGCATATGTACTTTGAATACCTTCAAAATTGCAACCGAACAGAGCATCGTCACGATGACACCTACAAAACCAGCGTCGAAAACATGGCAGAACTCAAGCCCGACCGCGGCGGTAAGAAAACTTATCAACGGGAACAGGATGGGACGCGCCATCCAACCTGGCACTTCCGGATGTCCGAGGATCTCATAAGCCACGACGATAAGCGGAGGAAAGATCAGAAAGAAAAGGCCGGTGACTTGGGCGAGCGCCGCTAAAGCCAATACAAACACCAGCAGGGCCGCACTCCAAAGGCGATCATGAGGGGGTGCCTCGAGATCATCTATTACCTTCGAATCAATTTCCTCTTCGCTTGAGAGACTGTAGTTCGTAGGGGCATATCGCTTCCACGCTAATAAGACCAATGCAAGTAGGCTTAGGCCCGCGAAAACCGTTACGGGATAGATCCAGCTTCGCTCGACGAGAACCATGGGAAGCACACCCGCGGAGATTGCAGGTGCCATCATAGATTTCAGTAGCTTGATAACGAGAAGGCTGACCGCCACGATCAATGTAAGAGCTAGGGTGTTGAAGTTTGTATGACGCACCACAAACAGACCAAAGAACGCAGTGATTGTCGGCGTCAGAACGAGTTGCCATGGTTGGCTTGCCCATTTCCCTCGCGGTCGAGTGAACACGTCATGCGAGAGTGCAGCAAGTTCAGGGAATAGCAGCAGCGAGAAGCCTATCTTTCTCGCTAAAAGAGCGATAGCTCCCATGTAGATCAGAGCGAGTATTTCACCTAGGAAAACAGCTGTGTGTTGTTTAGGTCCGCGACTCATTTAGATACGTGAGACGAGCTGTGCTTCCGAGTGGTCTTACCTGCGACTCCACTGCCCTTGGAGCGCTTTTTGTCCAAAGCTCCAAACAAGATCGACACCATTTCATCTGCCAATTTGTCATCGAGGGGGGAATGTCCGACGAACAAACGAAAGATAGTCGGACCATAGATCATGTCGAGGACAAGCTCCCGGTTAACATTTTGATCGAACTCTCCACGTTGAATTCCGCGATCAAAAATTATTCCAGCGTCTTCACGTCTAGGCTTGAGAAATCGCTCGCGAAAAAGAGACGCGAATTCCTTATCGGACTCGCTCTCCACAACGAACTGACCCAGGATACGACCAGTGGGGCTCTTGTAGAACGCGATCAACGAGCGGCAATGTTCCAAAATGTCTCTCCTGCCTGAACCCGTATCCGGCATTGGCACCATCAGATTTATCTTTCTCGAGAATGCGTCTAAAGCGACATATGCTTTGCTTGGCCACCATTTATATATGGTGGTTTTTCCCACATTAGCGTTACGAGCGATCTCTTCGATCGAGATGTCGCGTAAAGGCTTTTGGGAGAGCAGTTGAATGGTCGCCGCCAAAATCGCCTTCTCGGACTCCTCGCTGCGAGGACGACCCCCTCGAGATTCCGATTTGGAGCTTCCACCCCGATCGTCTTTCAGAATCGCCTTAGAGCCTGTTTCGAACAGTGTTGCGGACTGTAGCATCGGTCTATCTCCTTCAAATATCATCCACCATTCTCACGAATAGCGCTCTAGGGCTAGTGGAATGCGACAAGCCATGAATTCCGTCATCGCTGACATTTTTTGGAATCCTTATCAATCTGTGGTAATCATACTATACGTAGCGTTTCGATACTAGCTGACCGAACCGAAGTTTTGCCCAACTGCAATAAGGAATGCCAAATGTGGATTGTAAAGATAGCCCTGAGTCGCCCCTACACTTTCATCGTTTTGGGTCTGCTCATTCTGATTCTGAGCCCGGTCGTAATCCTCCAGACTCCTATAGACATCTTTCCCAACATCAATGTCCCCGTTGTTGCCGTGTCTTGGGAATATGACGGGTTGAACCCCACGGAAATGGAGGGTAGGATCACTTCCGTCTACGAGCGCGTGCTGACGACGACGGTGGACAACATTGAACACATCGAATCCACCACGATCAATGGAACTGCCGTCATCAGGATTTACCTTCAGCCAAATGCAAGTGTGGATAAGGCGAACGCGCAGATAACGGCAATATCTCAGACCATCCTCCGACAACTTCCGCAAGGCGTATTGCCCCCGTTCGTGCTCAATTACAGCGCTTCTGCCGTTCCGGTTCTACAGCTTGGAGTGTCGGGCAATAAACTTTCTGAACAGCAATTGAACGATCTTTCGATCAACTTCCTGCGGACGCAACTTGTCACGGTTCCTGGCTCGTCAATTCCGTTCCCGTATGGTGGAAAAACTCGCCAGGTTATGGTCACGCTAAACCAGCAGCGCCTTCAGTCAAAGAAGCTCTCGGCCAACGACGTTCTTCAGGCGCTGCAATCACAGAACCTGATCAAACCAGGCGGCACGGCGAAGATCGGCCAGTTTGAATACGACGTAGACCTAAATTCCGATACCCAGACGGTTCAAGAACTCAACGACCTCCCTATCAAGACTATCGACGGTACAACGATCTACGTCGGCGATGTTGCGACGGTAAGCGACGGCTTTGGTCCTCAGAAGAATGTAGTCCGCCAGGATGGAAGACGCGGCGTTCTATTGACTATATACAAAGCCGGCGACGCATCGACGATTGACGTCGTAAACAAGACGCGCCAGTTACTTCCACGGGTCGCTCAGACGTTGCCGCCGGAACTCAGAATAGAGCCTCTCTCAGATCAGTCAGTTTTCGTCAAAGGCGCCGTAAGCGGCGTTATCAGAGAAGCCATTGTTGCGACTGTTCTAACAGGGCTCATGATCCTTCTGTTTCTGGGAAGTTGGAGAAGTACATTCATTATTGCAGTCACCATTCCACTCTCGATCTTGTCTTCTCTAATCGCATTGGGTTTCCTACACCAAACGATCAACATCATGACGCTTGGTGGGCTTGCTTTAGCGGTGGGAATTCTCGTCGACCAAGCAACCGTGACCATCGAGAACATTGAGCGACATTTTGAAGAGGGGGCAAATCTCCATAACGGCATTCTGCATGGCGCAGATGAGATCGGGGCTGCCGCCCTGGTTTCGACGCTATGTATCTGCATTGTATTCCTCCCGATGTTCTTCCTAAAGGGAGTGCCAAAATTTCTGTTTGTCCCGTTGGCGGAGGCGGTGATCTTCGCGATGATTGCTTCGTACATTCTGTCGCGAACTCTCGTGCCAACGCTGGCGATGCTGCTACTCAAACCGCACCATGGACATGCGAAAACTTCCAGCAACATTTTCTCTAAGTTTCAAAAGGGATTCGAAAGACTATTTCTGCGAACCCGTAATACGTATAAGGGCCTTCTGGCACAGCTGGTTTCGCGCCGAAAGCTCTTCGTGCCAGCCTTCCTTCTTTTTTGCATTTGTATCTTCATACTCGTTCCTTTCCTCGGACAGGACTTTTTCCCGGAAAGTGATAGCGGGCAATTTATTCTCCATCTCCGCGCGAAGACTGGGACGCGTGTGGAAGAAACTGCCAGAACTTCGGACGAGGTTGAGCAATACATCCGAACAATTGTTCCTACGAGCGAAATTGACAACATCCTGGATAACATCGGTCTGCCATTTGCCCCGATCAGCTACATGTACAACACCTCTGGTCTCACGGGCGAGGCAGACGCGGACATTCTCGTTTCGTTGAAGGCAAAACATAGACCAACGAGCGATTATGTCGGCCTTCTCAGAGCAAATCTCTTGAGTAAGTTTCCCGGGAATACCTTCTATTTTCTTCCTGCAGATATCGTCACACAGATATTGAACTTTGGCTTGCCAGCTCCTATTGATATTCAGATCGAAGGTGCTGACATTGCGGGCAATACGAAGGTTGCGGCGGACATGCTTTCCGAATTGCGCCATGTGCCCGGCCTCGTGGACGGCCGAATTCAGCAGCAGCAGGATTATCCGAAGCTGCATATCAACGTTGATCGCACTAAAGCAGCTCAAGCTGGCCTCACTGAGCGAGATGCGGTCGACAGCATGCTGATCGCGCTTAGCGGGAGCTTTCAGGTTGCTCCCATGTTTTACCTAAATCCCCAAAATGGCGTCCAATACAATCTGATCGTCCAGAACCCGCAATACGCCGTTCAGTCGAGTGAAGACATCAAAAACGTTCCGGTATCAAGTTCTAGTCAGGCCGGACATGGACTTCTAACGGACATCGCTAGCATTCAACGAACGATGGAACCAGGGTCGATCAATCATTACAACATCCGGAGAGTCGTCGATATTTACGGCGCGGTGCAAGGTAAAGACCTTGGTGCTGTCGGGCGAGACGTAGACAGAATTGTGGACAAGCACAAGAAGGATCTACCACGTGGTAGCTACGTCACACTTCGCGGGCAAATCGGGACGATGCGGAACGCTTACATCGGCCTTATCGGTGGTCTGATCTTTTCTATTGTCCTCGTCTACATGCTGATCGTAGTGACCTTCCATTCATGGTTGGATCCTTTCATTATCGTCATGGCTCTACCAGCAGCTCTGGCCGGAATTATCTTCTTCCTGTTTCTCACCCACACAACGCTCAGCGTTCCAGCACTGATGGGCGCCATCATGTGCATGGGGGTGGCGACGGCCAATAGCATTCTCGTCGTTTCGTTCGCGAAAGAACGATTCAATCAGCACGGCGATCCCCTCACTGCCGCAATCGAAGCAGGTAGCACCCGCCTTAGACCGGTTCTTATGACCGCTCTTGCAATGATCATCGGAATGATCCCAATGGCGATGGGCTTAGGCGACGGAGGTGAACAAAATGCGCCTCTAGGTCGGGCAGTAATCGGCGGTCTGATCGCCGCGACCATGGCCACGCTTTTCTTTGTGCCTGCGATATTCGGCCTTCTTCACAAGCGTATTGAGAAGTCCTCTGAACTAAAACATCCGACGCCAGAAGTCACGGTGCAGGGCTAAAAGAAAGCGATCAAGCAATGGAAAACTTGAACTCGGACAATACGAGCAATGAGAAAAGGGGCGAGCCTGCCATAACGGTGGGCCGCAAACCGTTCTCGCTGGCTCAAAAAGTTTATGCCGTCGCTATTGCGATGATTTTCTTAATCGTTATTGCGGTCGGAATACGCTCTCGTCGAGTGGCTTCGACCGTACTTGCTGAGACGACGGACCATGCTGCCGTTCCAATCGTCAATGTCACTCCGGCTGTCACCGCAGAACGAACAGCGGACGTCGTATTGCCTGGGACAACAGAGTCATTTTCTGAAACTGCCATTTATGCCCGCACGAATGGCTACCTCAAGAAATGGTATTTCGATATCGGAGCTCATGTTCGAAAAGGACAACTGCTTGCCGAGATCGACACGCCGGAGCTCGATCAACAGCTCAAACAAGCACAACACGATTTGTCGACCGCAAAAGAGAACGAGGAACTCGCCTTAATAACTACTACTCGGTGGCAACACCTTGTGACCGACGACGCCGTGTCAAGACAAGAGGCCGAGACATACCTGAGTGATTACAAAGCAAAGAAGTTCATAACGAGTTCTGCCGCTGCGAATGTCGATCGACTTGAGCAGCTCCAGTCGTTCGAGAAAATTTATGCGCCATTTGACGGTGTCATAACAGCGCGTAATACAGACATTGGAGCTCTGATAGACGCCGGCGGGGGTGGCCCGAAAGAATTGTTCCACATGGCAGCCGTATCTCGCCTTCGTATCTACGTCTCTGTGCCCGAGGCGGAATTATCAATCGTACGACTGGGCGGCCCCGTTGACCTTACGCTAGACGAATACCCTGGCCGAACATTCCAAGGAACTATCGTCCGCACTTCAGACGCTATTGACCAGACGACTCGAACTTTGAACGTTGAGATCGACATCGATAACACGAAGGATGAGATCAAGACAGGGGCCTATGTACTGGCGCATTTCCGATCATCAGACCGTGGGATTAAGTCTGGTAAAAACCTAATGATTCCGGCGAATACGGTTTTGTTCCGTGCTGAAGGTCTGCGTGCAGCCGTCGTCCGGGACGGCAAAGCTCAGCTGATTCCGATCACCATCGGCAGGGATTATGGCACGACACTGGAAGTCACCTCAGGTCTCTCACAAGACGACGAGGTCATTCTTAACCCGTCTGATTCACTTACCACCGGAACGCCCGTACGGGTTAGCTCCCAGAATCGAGAGGGTGGTCAATGAAGAATGCTTACTCCGTTGCTTTGCTTGCAACCTCGACTCTATTCGGCACCGGCTGTATGGTTGGACCGAAGTATGTCAAACCGCCTTTCCCCTCTCCCCCCGCGTTCAAGGAGGCCCTACCTCCTAACGCAACGAATACTTCGGACTGGAAAGTAGCAAATCCGAACGACCTGGCGGAGCGGGGGAAATGGTGGATCATCTTCGGAGACACCCAACTCAACGACTTGGAAGACCAACTCACCCAAGCTAACCAGAACCTTCAGCTTGCTGAAGCGCGGCTACGACAAGCCCGAGCGGCGATTCGGCTCAATCGGGCATCTGAGTTTCCCTCGATCAGTTTGTCACCGAGCATTCTGAATGAGAGAGCCTCCCAGAACCAGCCGTACCTCAGTCCGGCTTTGGTAAATAACGGTACCGGCAACTTCACGTTTCCGTTCGAGCTCTCTTATGAGGTTGATCTGTGGGGGCGCGTTCGTCGTTCCGTGAATGCGGCAAAAGAGGAAACGCAAGCGGCTGCCGGAGATGTGGAGACTGCAAAGTTGAGTCTCCACGCTGAACTTGCACGCGACTACTATGGGTTACGGAGTGCCGATCTACAGGAACGGCTCCTTGGAGATACTGTCACGGCGTACGCTCGCGCGCTCAAGCTTACTGAAGACCGCTACAACGGTGGGGCGGCTCCAAGGGCAGACGTGGAACAGGCTCGAACTCAACTTGAGGCGGCGCAAGTTGCGGAGACCGATATCGTTCAAATCCGTGCCAATTACGAACATGCAATCGCAGTGTTGGTCGGAAAGACTCCGGCAGAAGTCACTATTGCCCCAATAAACAATTTCGTTTTAAGGCCGCCATCGATACCTGTTGGTATCGCGGGAACGCTTCTCGAGCGTCGTCCAGATGTGGCTTCTGCAGAGCGCCGTGTCGCAGCAGCCAACGAACAGATAGGCATCGCCAAAGCTGCATACTTTCCTCAGGTGACGATAGGTGCCGCAGCAGGCCTTCAATCCACTCAAGCTTCGAGCTGGTTCGACTGGCCTAGTAGACTTTGGGCAGTCGGGCCATCCGTGTCCCAGGTCATATACGATGGTGGACGCCGACGTGCCACTACGGAGGCTGCTCTTGCCAACTATGACGCCACTGTCGCTCTATACCGTCAGGACAGTCTGACAGCTTTCCAAGAAGTCGAAGACAATCTGATCGCACTGAGTGAGCTTGCGAAGGAAGTAGAGCAACAAAGCAGAGCGACAGCGGCAGCCGAAAAGACATTGGACCTCTTTACCCGGCGTTATCAGGATGGAGTGGATACGTATCTGCAGGTCGTCACATCCGAGACAACGGCCCTCCAAAATGAAAGAAATGACATCGAGCTGCGACGGCGCGAGATGGATGCGAGCGTTCTGCTGGTCAAGGCAGTGGGCGGAGGTTGGGATACTTCACAGCTTCCTAAGTATTGATCGGTTTGGCAAATGGTGAAGAACCTCGACATCATATCCATTCAAAGGAGAAGGAATGAGCACTATCATCGCCCCGCCGTTTACTGATCTGGAGCTGGTTGCGCGCAAAGTGCAAGTCGCCTAGGACCTGTGGAACACTTGCGATCCTGAGAAAGTCGCCGCCGCTTATACCACGAACACGGAGTGGAGAAATCGAGCAGAACGCCTCACCGGGCACCAAGTGGTCGTCGAACTCCTTCATCGCAAATGGAACCAGGAGGAGCTAACTTAGGTAACTAACTGGAATAAGTAAGAAATCAGTGTGTTATATCCCACAGTGTACGAATTAAGGAGCAATGAATGGTAGTGGCGCGCGCAATAGCAGCTGCGTGTTGTTTTGGGGTGTTAACAGCAACGGGTGTAAGTCAGGTAAAACCATCTAACAACGGAAATGCGCTGCCGGTCGCGGGTCGTTCTGTTATCACAACACAATATGGCATTGTTGCTACGAGTCAACCAGTGGCCAGCAGCAGCTGGAGTTCAGATACTTGAACGCGGCGGCAATGCGGTCGATGCAGCCATAGCAACAAACGCTGTTGTTGGATTAATGGAGCCTATGATGAATGGCATAGGTGGGGATTTATTTGTACTTTACTATGAGGCGAAGAGCGGTAATGTCTATGGCTTAAACGCGAGCGGCTGGTCTCCAAGTGGGTTGACACTTAAGTTTCTTTCGGATCAAGGCGTCCACCAGATGCCGCAAGCCGGGATCAACTCGGTAACTGTCCCTGGTGTGGTAGCTGGTTGGCAGACCTTACATGATCGCTTTGGCACGATGCCTCTTTCCACTCTGCTGGAGCCGGCGATCGATTACGCAGACAAGGGAGTTCCTATTAACGAGATAACTTTGCTGATCTGGAATTACTTTACCAAGCTTATAAGCGCGCAACCGAATATGGCAGCTACATATTTGACCAATGGACACGCGCCAAAGTCAGGTGAAGTATTTCGCAATCCTGATCTTGCAAATAGTTTACGACGAATCGCAGCCAAAGGCCGAGATGGCTTCTATAAGGGCCCGACCGCAGAAGCCATCGTGTCCATCTCTAAAGAAATGGGTGGAACGATGACGTTGAAGGATTTAGCAGATTTCCAACCGGAATGGATTGCTCCCATCTCAACAACCTATCGTGGATGGAAGGTTTACGAGTTGCCTCCGAATACCCAAGGGATTGCTGCGCTGGAGATGCTTAATATCATGGAGTCCTTCCCCATGAAGGAATATGGCTTCCAAAGCCCGAAAGCGTTCCATACGATGATAGAAGCCAAGAAGTTGGCTTATGCAGACATGCTGCGATACGTGGGCGATCCTCGCTTTTTCAATATACCTGTTACACAGATGCTAGATAAAAAGTTAACAACCGAACGTGCCTCCGAAATTAAAGATACCGCCCGCTGCTCAGTGGAACCAGCCGTCTTACCGGGAGTCACCGATGTAAAGGGAAAAGACACGATCTATCTGACGGTTATCGATAAGGAAGGCAATATTGTATCTCTAATCCAGAGCAACTATGCTGTTTTCGGATCTGGCGTCGTCCCGAAAGGTGCAGGTTTTGTGCTGCAAAACCGTGGTGGCCAGTTCACGCTTGAGGAAGGACAGGCGAATACTCTGGCAGGACACAAGCGTCCTTTACATACCCTAATTCCAGCCTTCATGGAGAAGGGTGATACCAGGATCGGATTTGGCATCATCGGTGGTTGGAATCAAGCACAAGCGCAAGCCCAGTTTGTATCGAATGTTGCTGACTATGGCGCGTCCATTCAGCAGGCGCTGGAGGCCGGGCGTTTCAAAAAAGACACGTTCGATGGCTGTGATGTTGAAATCGAGGAACGGATCCCTGAGCAGGTACGAGATGAACTAAGCAAATTGGGACACCAAATAAAGACTCTACAAGGTCGCACTCCATATGTTGGTTATGGACAAGCTGTGATGAGTGATGGAACCGGCGTTCACTTCGGGGCCAGCGATCCTAGACACGATGGAGAAGCAATTCCAGAGTCTGCACCAATTTTAAAGTAGAACAGTCGATCATTCCGCGTTAATGGAGCAGGCTCGATTCCCTGCAGGGGCGAGCGTGGCTACATTTACAACTGGATTGAAAAACGGGTATGCGTCTTCGGTGATGAGCAACGCTCATCGAGGAACTGGGAACTAGCGAGTTTTGGTTGGTAACAAAAATGAAAGCCCGGCGTTTGCCGACGCTGGGCCAATCTTACCACCCGCATAGCATAAAATCGGCCACCCGACGCTTCATACCTGGCCTGATTCATAATCGTTTTTGCCGAAACACCATCTGAAAGGTGTTCACGTTCCGTCCGCTTGAGGAAGTGTTGCGTACGGACGACGAAGCGACAATCAATACATCGCAGCGCACTACGCCATATGCCGCAAGATTGCCGATCTTCCGCCCATGCCACATGGCTACGACATCACCCCCGGCACATTCCAACCGGTTGGGTGCGCCTCAGTGATGAAACCGGGGATCGTGTGCCATACGTTGCCAACAGAGCACACTTGCAAGCCGAACCTATCCGAAAAGGCATAGCAAGATTGCCCCTGATTGATCTACTTCATCTCCAGGAGGCCCATAGGCCCGGTCCTGTGGGTAGTACCGAGCCTCCATCGCGCAAAGATCTTATTCTCAGGAGTTCTGAAAAGGAGAATTTTGGATCTGATCGTAAAAGTCGGTGCGTTTGTAGTTGCGAATGAAATGTGAACAGATGTCTTCGTTGCAGGTCGCTTCTGTGGTTTGCGTCTTATGCTCGAACCCGCCGAGGAATGCCTTTGCGATGCTCTGCTTGAAATCGACACGAGGATACTCTGCAACCACCTTCTTCCGAACATCTTCCGGAAACTCCTGATATCCAATGCCCAGAACATCAAGCCCTACGCCGTTGTAGAGCAACTCAACCTCAACGGGCTTGTAAGCTGCAATACCGGGCGTTGTGTGCAATGCAATCGCGTCCCAAGCTGTCTGAATCCGTGCAGTCGACACCTGGTGGTGCTCAAGGAATTGGCGAACGGCATTCGCGCTGTCGACCTCGAAACGGTCTGTCTCGCTGCTGAATTTCTTCAAGAGGCCAAGGTCATGGAAGGCGGCACAGACGAAAAGCAGTTCGGGGTCAAAGTGCTGTCCGGTCTGACGACCTTGTTCATTGGCCCAGAAGAAGACACGATGGGAGTGATTGAAGAGAAGAGGCGTACTAAACTCGCGGAGAAGACCGGTTGCCTCTCGCGTCAGCTTGCTGTCGGGAACTCCGGCCTGAACCTTCTGATAATGTTCGGCTGGCGTTGGTACTGGGATGACAACCTTTGGTCTACGGAAAGTAGCAGGTGTTGGGGAGCCACCCTGCGCGAGACCTGCGTCGGTGAGACCGGCAGCGGATGGGAGGGGGGCATTCTTGAGAAAAAGACGGCGTGTACGTGACATAATCAATCTCCTTCAACATGGGTTGCGAGTTCCTGGTTGGATACCGTTGTTATCGACAGTCAAAAATCTCGGAGAGCTCGGCGCTCGCTTAAGACACAGCTTAGAAGTCGGCTCCTCATACAACAACGACACAGATACGACACTTTCGGACATGTGCCCACACCATGATTTGAAAGTCACGATGTCTGAATCTGCTCTATCGATGTCATAGAATCGCCCCTTGAACTGCCTACGATTGTTCAAGTTATTCGCGAACCCTTAAGAGGAATATGGCGCGTCTTATCGTTTTGACAGGTTCCGAAACCAGGCCATCGCTTGGCATAATTTTCAGAGGCAAGCTTGGTCGTTGAGGCGTAATGGGCCGAAGCCAAATTTGTCTTTATGAATACGACATAGTACCGGCTCCAGCAATGGTGATAGCAGCATAGTCGAAGCGCTTGAATCCGCGCATGGGTTCGGTTATGGACTTGATCCCGCGATGATCCGGCTCAACCAGATTGTTTAGATATTTTGAGGTTCGCAGCTTGGTGTGCTTCCATAACCTCGTTTAACCAAGCGCCACCCACAGCGCCCAACGGCTAAAATCGGTATTCGCCTCTCCTGTAGGGAGGCGGCCGCACCATCTTGTGGTCCGATCAAAGATCAGACGCTAGATGCAGGGCGTCGGACTACACTACCGGATGTTTGCTGCCATCGTGCTTTTAAACCGGTCTGCATACTCACCCGCCGTAACTCCGAGAACACGCAGGAAGGTACGGCGCATCGAATCGGCCGAACCAAAGCCGCACTGATCGGCCACCTCTTTGAGTCTCATTGAGGAACTGTCGATCATTTGTTGTGCAGCTTCGACGCGCATACGATCGACAAACTGGCCCGGGTTCATCTTGGTCTCGCGCAAACAGACGCGGGTAAACTGTCGCGGGCACATTCCAATCCGGTCAGCAAGTTTTTCAACGGTTAGATCTTCGCGGAGGTTTTCCAACGCCCAAACCTGCAACTCTCGCAAAGGCCTGAAGGTCACGGCCTGATGAGAGAGCATGTGGCTGTACTGTGCCTGGCCGCCCGGTCGAACGAGGAACATGATCAAAAATCTAGCAACATTCAATGCAACTTCATGCCCCAAATCCTCTTCAACAAGGGCCAGCGAAAGGTCAATACCAGCCGTGATCCCGGCTGAGGTGTAGATCGCGCCATCCTTTAAGTAGATCGGGTCCGGTTGCACCGAGGCAGCGGGAAACCTGCGGGCGAGGTCGTCACAGAACTTCCAGTGCGTCACTACCTTCTTGCCGTCGATCAGACCGGCCGCGCCCAAGAGGAAGGTGCCGGTGCAGATGGACGCAACGCGCCGAGATCGCGCACTCGCTTCTGTAATCCATGCTACGAACCTCTCATCGTAAATGCCGGTCTCGGCCCCTGGACCGCCGGTAATCATCAAGGTGTCGATGGGTCCCTTGATTTCATCGATCGGCGTTGCACCTGCCAAGGAGATCCGGCGGTTCGTCTGCAGGCTGGTTTCGCTCCCTGGATTACCAAGTTGCACCACATATCCGGGTGCATTCGAAAACACTTCGAGCGGGCCGGTCACGTCGAGGACCTGTACGGGCGGAGGACCGACGATGACTACCCTTCTCATACTCCGCATTTTACGCCGCCGCGCGCCCTCGATGTCCTAATTTGCTGTATATGTGTCGTGGCGTTGGAGGTCGCAGCGCGCTACGGTATTTCTGTAAGCGATTTTAGCGAGGATGTACTCGCAAGCGCTTGAAAGAAGCACTTTTATGGCTATCGAAGCTATCCAAGCGCAGCCGGAATTCCCCGCTCAGTCCGAGGTCCGCAGCTCTTTGTCCGAGCAGTGGCGAAGAGAGATCGCCGATCGATCTCCGTGCTCTATCTCAGATGTCTTTTGCTTATACATAAAGACCAAGAGGTATCACTGGCACATGCGTAGTCCACACTTTCGTGACTACCACGGTCTGCTGGATGAGCAGGCGCACTCCTCGTTCGGCATGACCGACGAAATCGCGGAACGTGCGGGGAAGCTCGGCGAGGCCACGGTTTACTCCATTGGCGAGATTGCGAATGGACACCGACTCGCCGACAACACAGGGAGTGAGATCGATGCGACGACGATGCTTCGTGAGCTTCACCAAGACAACATCGGTTGAACCGAGTACATGCGGAAGTCGCATGATCTCTGTGATACCCATCATGATGTTCCACTCGAGCCTTCTAGAAAACTGGATGTGAAGAGTTCGGAGCAAAGTAGAAATATTTTCGAAGGTAAGGTTGCTTGCAATCACGAATAACGTCCATTTTGTGAGATCTCCTGAGAGGTTTCCCATGCACTTACATCCATCGCCAGACACGATCTACGATCAAAATCTTCTCGACGACGCGCGCTACCAAATACTGATTGCAGGGACAAAGTCAGGAGAGCATTCGTCGTTCTCCGGCCTTTGGAATCGACCATCGAAGGAGATCACGATCACAATGTATCTGAACACGAGAAATCGTCAGAGTGTGGAAGACGCCCTTCAGGAGGCCTTCCTGAAGGCCGTTCATTATTTGCAATTCGTTGACAAGCCAACGTTCTCCGTCCGGTGCTGTCGAACCGCGATAGATTCCGTGCTCGCAATTGTAGGGAAAAAGCGGGTTAACCCCAGGGCGTGGATGGACTGGAGTGTCGATGGCGAAACGTGGCAGCAGTGGAAGATTTCAGACGAAATGGCCAAGAGTGACGAACTCTTTTTAAGGGAAGAAAGGGAACGACATTTGACGGAGGCAATACGGAAGTTGCGGCCAACGCTTCGCAGCATCATGGAAATCCAACAACTGCGCAATGGCTCTGATACCCCCAAAGGAACCTAAACCATCATCGTCACGGCGGCAGATTCAGCTGGAGGCAATCCCACTCCATCGCTCTTCGCCTCACCGTCCAATGATCTGTAAATAGTAGGAAGTATTCAAACTTTGACGTCTCGTTAGCCCACGATCAATGAGATTGCTGAAGAGCTTGTCCGGAGAGGTTTCTATTCACCAAAACTCTATTCCTGAACTTCTTCCCCCCATCTAGCTCTTCCCGATCTGAATGAGCCCAGGGCCGCAATGCCAATAGGAGACATTCAATGAAGCTCCCACTCACTCGTCCGAGACTACTTCCGGGGCTCAGCGTATCGATTTTAGTCCTGACGATACTTTCCGCTCGAAGTCTCGCGCAGAGTATCGACAATGGCTACGACCCACTCTCCAACACAATCGTCACCCCACATCCCATCAATCCAGCCGCTAACACTACGAACCCGGCTGCACTCGCTGCTCAGCAGCAGAATCCATTTCTGGGCAGTGTCCCCGAATGTAGTATGAGCGGTAAAACATTTCAATTCTCTCTGAACAACGCGATTCAATGCGGTCTTCGATACAATCTCGGCCTGATCGATAGCCGGGAGGATAGCGCCACCGAGCGAGCAGCGCGCATGCACGCTCTCTCCGTGCTTCTCCCGCAGATTGCCGCTATTGCGCGCGTGGATTTTTCGCAATACAGCGCCATACCAACAGGAGCGGAGAAGATACATTTTCCCATCCCTGCTGTCGGAGAGACGATCCAATTTCCTCTTACAGTCGGACCTTTCAATTATCAATATACGGGGTTCACCGCGACTGAGGACATTTTTGATGAGCAGTCGCACCATCTGGCCAAGGCGGCCGCGAACGAACAGAGGGCTTCCATCGCCACGGTCGCTGACTCAAGGGACATTGTTGTTCTCACTGTTGGCAGCGCATATCTTCAGGTGGTCGCAAGCAAGGCACGCTTGCAAGCAGTGATCGCACAACGCGATGCCATTGCCGTCTTTGACGACTTTACCGAGCGGCGCGTTCTTGAGAAGGTGTCCCCGGAGATTGACGGAATTCGCTCTCAGGTCGCACGACAGACAGCGGAAGAGAGAGTGACTGTTGCGCAAACGGGGCTTGCCAAAGACAAATTGACGCTTGCGCGCGTCGTCGGTTTGCATCTCGACCAAGATTTTGACGTCAGTGACGATTTGCCTTACGAGCCTTTGCCGAAGCTGGAAGTGGACATTGCAATCCAGCAAGCTCTTGAGCAGCGCTCTGATCTGCAAAGCGCTGCCGCAAGGCTTCGTGCGGCCGAAGATACCGAGCATGCTCAGTCTGCCCAGCGCCTGCCCGTTTTGGCGATGACGGCAGACTACGGGGCAGTAGGCACGAATCCCGGTAACATCCAGCAGACTTATTCTGTAGGTCTAAATCTGCGTATTCCGATTTTTACCGGGCGTCGTATCGAATCCGATATCGCAGCGTCGAACGCGCTTCTTAGAAGGCGCCGAGCGGAATATGCAGACCTCACGGGACACGTAGAATACGATGTTCGCAACTCGCTGCTCGACCTGGAGTCTTCCGACAAAAGTGTCGGCGTCGCGCAGCGCAATCGCGATCTTGCTCGACGCGGCCTCTCCGACGTCAACGACCGCTTCCGGGTCGGAGTCTCCACCAGCCTTGAAGTTGTGCAGGCGATGCAGGCCATTGCCGAAGCGGACAACAACTACATCGATAGTCTCTTTGGATACAACATCACGAAGCTTTATCTAGCTCGGGCAACCGGCGCCGCGGCCACTAATCTGACAGCATTCTTGAAAGGTAAATAGCCATGTGGCTCATTCGTACCGCACTACGCAGCCCTTACACCTTCCTTGTCATGTCTATCCTCCTCGCCATCTTCGGAATCATTTCGATCGAGACTATGCCAACCGATGTGTTCCCAGAGATCAACATCCCTGTTGTGTCAGCTATCTGGACGTATTCGGGTATGTCCGCAGATGAAATGGAAAACCGGGTCACATCCCCCGTTGAACGCGCATACACGACGACGGTGAATGATATTGACCACATCGAGTCGCAATCCTACGCCGGTGTCAGCGTGATCAAGATCTACTTTCACCAGGGCGCGGACGTGGCCTCCGCGGTGGCGGAGGTGAACGCAATCTCCGGTACCGTTACGCGTTTCCTTCCGCCCGGGGTCTATCCGCCTTATCTTATTCGCTACAACGCTGCCAGCGTGCCGATCCTTCAACTCGCACTCGGGGGCAAAAAATTCTCCGAAGGTCAACTCTTCGATATCGGATTTAATTTTCTTCGCAATGATCTGGCGACGGTCAAGGGAGCTTCTGTTCTATTGCCCGCAGGCGGAAAAGTGCGGCAGGTAATGGTCGACCTGGATCCGGACGAAATGTACGCCAAAGGAGTTTCGCCTGCAGATGTCGTCAACGCAGTCAACGCTCAAAGCCTCATCATTCCCGCAGGAACAGCGAAAATCGGCAGCCGTGAATACAATGTTCGGCTGAACAGCAGCCCGGAGATAATCGTGGCGCTCAATGATCTTCCCATCAAGCAAGTAAATGGGGCCACAGTCTATGTCCGCGATGTCGCGCATACCCACGATGGATCAGCGGTGCAGGAAAATGTTGTGCGTCTCAATGGTCAGCGTGGATCCTTTGTGTCCATTCTGCGTGCTGGCGGGGCGTCCACCCTGGATGTAGTCAAGAATGTCCGCAATCTCTTGCCATACATTAAGTCGACGCTGCCCGAAGGTCTTGAGGTCAAACCATTATTTGATCAGTCGCTCTTTGTGATGGCAGCAGTGCATGGCGTGATTCGCGAAGCCACGATCGCCGCCGCTCTGACGGGACTGATGATTTTGCTGTTTCTTGGCAGCTGGCGAAGTACCTTAATCGTTTCTCTCTCTATTCCGTTGTCCATTCTTGCTTCCCTGATCGTTCTGAAGGCACTGGGACAGTCCATTAATGTCATGACACTTGGCGGGCTCTCGCTTGCCGTTGGCATGCTGGTGGACGACGCCACAGTTGCCATAGAAAACATCCATCGATACTTGGCAGAGGGCCGGTCACTGATCCGTTCGATCCTGGACGGCTCCGCGGAAATTGCCGTCCCCGCATTCGTCTCCACAATCTGCATCTGCATCGTGTTTGTGCCGGTCGTTTTTCTCGAGGGGGCTGCGAGGTCTCTATTCATTCCGCTGGCCATGGCTGTGGTATTCGCGATGCTGGCCTCTTACATTCTCTCTCGCACACTGGTTCCCACTCTTTCGCATTACTTCCTACGCGGTGAAATAGCCGTGTACAAAGATGGCGAAGAAGGAGACGAGGGCACAATCTGGCGGGTCCATCACGCCTTCAACCGGCATTTCCACATGCTCCGAAATGCGTATGGGCGAATGCTGACGAGGGTATTGGCCCATCGAGCTGTACCTGTTTTTGGGATTGGAGCCTTGGCGTTGGTCTCGATCTTCCTAATGCCGCGTCTTGGGGAAGACTTCTTCCCTCAGGTTGATGCCGGACTCATTCGCCTACATGTGCGCGCTCCCACAGGTACACGTGTGGAAGGTACTGAGCAACTCTTCGCCCAGGTCGAAGATCAGGTCCGTCAAATCATTCCGCCCGACCAGCTCGATACTGTACTCGACAATATCGGCCTGCCTGCGGTGTCACTCAACCTCACTTTCTCCGATTCAGAGACGCTCGGCCCTTTCGATGGCGAAATACTCATTTCTCTGAAGGATCACCGCAAACGTGGTGACACCTGGAAATACATGAGGGAAATGAGAGAAGTTCTTCCCCAGAAGTTCCCGGGGGCGACATTCTTCTTTCAGTCTCCTGACATCGTCAACCAGATTCTCAACTTCGGACTGCCGGCTCCCATCGACGCTCAGGTCTCCGGTCCCAATAAGAAAGCGAACTTCGAGTTGGCAAGCGATCTCCGCAGGCAGATCTCTCAAATTCCCGGTGCGGCAGATGCGCACCTGCATCAGGTTGTCGATTATCCAGAGCTACGGGTAAATGTAGACCGCACACGTGCCGATGAAGTCGGCCTGACGCAGAAGGACATCGCCAATAGCCTTTTGACCTCTCTCAGTTCCAGCATGCAGACCGCCCCAAACTACTGGCTGAACTGGGACAACGGTGTCAGTTACAACTTCGCCGTGCAAACGCCCACGCGCTGGGTCAACAGTGTCGCGGCGATAGAAAATACACCGCTGACATCATCCACCCATCAGGCTGCTTTCCCGCAGTTACTGAGAAACGTGACGACGGTGAATCGCAGAGAATCTCCAGCTGCCATCAGTCACTACAACATTCAGACCGTGTTTGACGTCTTTGCCTCGACGCAGGGACGCGATCTGGGTGGCGTCTCACGCGACGTCGACCGGATCCTTGCGAATGCAGATAAACATCTGCCACGCGGTACACGGATCGAAACACGTGGACAAGTTGCAACCATGCGTTCTTCATTTCTGCGTCTGGGCTTTGGCATGTTGCTATCAGTAATTTTGGTCTACCTTCTCATGGCAGTGAACTTCCAGAGTTGGCTAGACCCACTGATCATCATGATGGCACTGCCTGGATCATTTACAGGAATTATCTGGATGCTCTACATCACGCAAACTACCCTCAACGTGCCATCTCTGATGGGAGCCATTATGAGCATCGGCGTGGCAACAGCCAACAGCATTCTTCTGGTGACCTTCGCCAATGAGCAGTTAGAGAAGGGCAAGACTCCACTGGAAGCAGCTTATGAGGCTGGTGTTGTCCGCCTGCGTCCAGTGCTGATGACGGCGCTGGCCATGATTATCGGCATGCTGCCCATGTCGCTCGGCCTCGGCGAAGGTGGAGAACAGAACGCACCCCTTGGCCGCGCCGTCATTGGTGGACTGGTGCTTGCCATCGTAGCTACGTTGTTTCTTGTTCCCACAATCTACAGCCTCCTCCGGAAGCCTGAAAATAAATCTGAAGAAGAAGATGTGGAGTTGCTTTATGACTGAGAATGTAAATCGCGTACCCAATTTGAGAATTGATCCCAGCATGCAGGGTCCAGAGGCCACTGGAGGCAAAGCCACTGTGCGCCCTCAAATCGTGAAAATCAGTATCGTGGGCAGCGTCATTGTTGTCGGCGTGTTGGCGTTGGGCTATATCCCGCGAACCATGCACGCAAAGGAAGCAGAGAATGCGGCTCAGCAGCGCAAGAGTGCTGTTCCCGATGTGGCGATCTATGTCGTCCGTCCTGGCAATCCCAGAGCCCCGCTTACCCTTCCAGGGAATATAGAGCCCATCACTGAAGCCATCATCTATGCACGTTCAGATGGCTACGTAGACAAGAGGATGGTTGATATTGGCGATCATGTGCGTGCGGGGCAACTGTTGGCAATGATTAGCTCTCCCGAAACCGATCAGGAGTTGCAGGCTATGAAAGAGGCACTGGCTCAGAGTCGGTCTGACTACGAAAATGCAAAAGCTGGTACTGATGAGGCAAGGGCAAATCTGTTCATCGCTCGTGTCACTAACCAACGCTGGCAGGATCTCGTTGTGCGCAACGTTGTATCACAGGAGGAAGCGGACCAGATGCAGGCCACTTATATGGCACGTGAAGCAGATATGACCGCCTCGCAGGCGAGAGCGCGCGCGACTGAAGACGTGATTCACGTCAACGAAGCACGTGTTCAGCGCCTTAGGGAACTTGTGTCTTACGAACGTGTCGTCGCGCCGTTTCCTGGAATTATTACCGCACGCAATATCGATGTCGGCTCATTGGTCAGTTCCGGCAGCAATGCAAATATTCCGGTGCTCTATAAATTAGGAAAGATCGACCGGATGAGAATCTTTGTCGATGTGCCACAATCGGACTCCGAATACATCCACGTGGGACAGACCTGCTCCGTACACGTGCGCGAGCTTCCTAATCGTGTTTTCGTCGCAACCGTTACACGCTTTGCCAATGCGATCGACATAGCTTCACGTACCATGCGTACAGAAGTTCAGATTGACAATGCAAAGAGTGAACTGTTTCCAGGTATGTATGCCGAGGTTCAATTTGATCTAGAGCGTACAAAGCCCCCGATTCTCATCCCGGCAAATACTCTCGTCGCTTCTCCTGCTGGTGATCAGGTTGTGATTGTGAAAGATGGCGTGGCTCATTTCCAGACGATCGAGGTGGTCCGGGATTATGGTCCGGAGATCGAAGTGGGCGACGGGATCGTCGTCGGTGATTTGCTGGTTGCCAATGTAAACGACAGCATTCGCGACAATGGCAGAGTAAAGGTCGTTTCTCATGCGGAGCTTCCTCAACAACCCCAGACCAAGTGACATTAGGTTGTGTTCCATGTGGTGCACTACCAGCTCGATAAGAGTGCGGGAGGCTTCAACAGATCGAGTCAGTGGAAGCGCCGTTCCTGGATTATCCGGCAGAACCTTGAGCTATCGGAATATCGAGGAGATGATGGCGAAGCGGGGCGTCCTAGTGAAGTATGAAACGGTCCCGGCAATCTGAGAAGGAGGCTATATGTTTGCTGAATCGTTCGAGAGAGATCTGAGACCAACAAGATTAGCGTGGATCTAGGATTCGGTCAAACAGCCCCCTTCAGCGCTTTGACAGAATTGATATCGGAGCCATTCCAACCCTGCTACGTGAGATTTACGAAGATTTGTCCGATAGTGCGTGGAGCACCTCGATCGAGAAGCGGCTTGCGAAGATCGAAGCCGCGCGAGCGCAACCGGATACGTGGCTGGGCAAATTGCCCGGAGTACTCGACACGGAAGAGCCGGATTCTGACGATTGATGACCTCCAGAATGCAATCTCCCATTGCGAACTCGAAGGTGTTACTCCAGATCTGGTCGAGTCGATGTTGCTTCGCGCCTGGATTCGCATGATCGTGGTGAACGAGCACGCAGATGAACGGTTCTTTCAAATCCTGGACAAGAATTGGGATGAAGTGCATGCCAGGGTTCAGGTGCACATGGCCCGATATTCCGGCCTGCGATTCCAATAGCGACTAGCCGGTCCCGATCTTCTTTCGCGTGCGAATCACCTGCCAGCCTGCGCTCGTTTTATACGAAGCCGCGGACGCAGACGGGCCGGTCCCTGGACCGCTCCCGGTCGGCTGATTCAGTTTCCATGCATTACGGACGCTTTCCTGCAGTTGGACCTGCCTGGCCTTCACGAACGGGGAATAGCTCTTCTCGGTGATCTTCACCGAAGCGTGGCCAAGCAGAAGCGAGACCTGATCGATGGGGACGCCTGCAAGCAGCATCTCGACCGCAAACGTATCGCGGAACATGTGGGGGTGGCACCGCTTGACCTTGCCGTCCCGCGTCCTGATGTCCGCCAGCTTGAACAGACGGCGATAGCTCCGCTGCCAATCGGCGACCACGCTTTTGGGATTTCCGTTGCCGCTCCAGAAGAAATAACGGGGGTTGGGCTTGGGGCCGGGGGGAACATTTTCGAGAGCTTCTACCACGTGAGGTGGGAGCGGCACGTATACGGGTGTGCCGGTCTTTGCCTGGTAGAGGAGAAGGCTGTCGCCTTGGAGGCGATGCCGCTCCAGGGTCACCGCATCGCGGATGCGCTGACCGCGCTTCTCTATGTCATAGGCTCGCTTGACCCCTTTATCGAGCCGCCCGCAGGCGGCGAGGATCCTCTCGAACTCATCGGAAGGAAAGTAGTCGGTGGGAATCTGAACGACTTTAATCTTTCCTAGCCCGATCGCGGGGTTTTCGGTGAGGTACCTGCGACGTACGCAGGCCCAGAAGAAACCGATCACGCGGCTCTGCTTTTTCTGTTTGGCGAGAGGACCATCTTTCCAGGTGCTGCGGAAGTTCAACAGAGAATCAAGATCGAGTTCATCCAGGTATTCGATCCCCTGCACTCGGGTCCAGACAAGAAACTGCTTGCGGAAGATAGTCTCGAGTTTTTTGAGGGTCGAGGATTCGACACTCCGGCTCACGGCGTCGGATAGATAAGCGTCGACCGCCTTGGCGACCGTCACCCTGGGCCTCGGCGCTGTTCGAACTTCAGTTGATGACGGCACAGGAGCCTGGGAGGCCGGCGGAAGGGAGGGCACGGGGCTCACGCCGATGGAGTGATGGGAAGAGCTTGCGGGCCCGAAGGGAGGCAGCCCCTTGGCCAGAGCCTCCTCAAGCTTGAGGCGACAGGCTTCGGCTTCGGCCCACTGGCGGGTCTTGGCGCTCTGGCGAAAGTAGTAGCCGTTCACCTGCCCGCCGACCCACTTCGGACAGTTGCACCTTCGGCAGGCGCGGTCCTTCGAGAATTTGCAGCTGGCAGTATGGCGGGTAAAGACGGAAAGCAGCATCGGGCTCCCACTTCAGACAGTGAGATTGCCCGCAGAACGGAAGTTGGTCAAACGGGGCGCAACGTACAAATCACGTACAAAACTGCGCGTCCGTTTTGCCTTTAGAAGACAAGCTACTGAAAATAAGTAGCTTAGATATGGTGGAGGCGGCGGGAGTCGAACCCGCGTCCGAAATCGTAGTCAACAAAGAGACTCCATGCTCAGTCGCGTTCCGGAAGGTTTCGCGTTGCGCGCTCAGAACGGACAAGATGCGCGCATTGCTAGTCCGTGGATCTCATTTCTATGGCCCGTACCCAGCCATGGAAACCAGCCTGCTGTGCGACGTCCTCTCGCAGCCCGCAGACAAAGCCGCGGAGGACGGCAACTTAATTAATTAAGCTGCGTATGCCAGTTGATGATCGGCAATTATCATTTTCCGGGCGATTACGGGTGCCCAGCCCCCGGCATGCCTCTTTGCCGCAAACAATCCCGTCGAAACCGTGACGCCCCCATCTGGAGCAGCTTCGTGGAGTTTGAAGCCTGTAAAAGATCTATATCCATTGTACGCGTCTTATGGTCTTCGCGATAAGAACTGCTGGTAATCAGGCGGCAACAGCAGATGTCACCGATGTAACCACACGCGATCAATGCAAACAATTCCGGCTAAAAATCAGCTTTAAATTCCTCGATCGATAATATTCTTGGACGTCCCCCTAAAAATCAAACATCGCTAGGAGCATCCGTGGATTCTAAACCTGCTTCTGGTCGGGTTGAGTCACCCAACCCCTTTGTAATCTTTGTTTGTTTGTTTGCCGTGATGGTTCTTCATATCCTCACAACCCATCTGGGTATGTTTTGGGATGCGGGAGTACGCGCGAGCTCTTCATGATTGGCTCAACGGAAAAGATCCTTCTAGCCTGTCTTCTTCATCGCTTCTTTTCGTATATCCTCCTATTTTTCTCCTGGGTAAGCGGCTTTCTCGCTCGTTTCCTATCAGGACATTCAGGCTGGGGGCTGTAAATCGCTTTTGATAGCGGGTGTTCGCTCGCGCTGCCTTTCGTGCTTGCTCGCTTTTATTTGCGCCGTCTGTGGCTGGGCCTGTCCTTTGCCTATTTATTGTTTGCCATGCAGCTCGATTTGCCTGCCTGGAAGCGCTGCGAGCAGGAAATATCTCCGATATCTTTTACTTCATCGCTTTGATCGCCGCGTTGCCGGGAATGAGAAAAAACCGGTGGGAGCTATTTTATATAACCGTCTTTTGATTGCTGTCGTAAAAGTGAACATCTTAATTCTGCTGTTGATGTTAATTCTGCTGTTGATGCCGTTGTTTATCGGACAGGCAATGGCTTCCGGCATCTCTCTGCGGCTTGTGCGCAGTCGTGACTTATCCATTGCAGAGAATCCTTTCACCTCAACTCTTTGTGGACTATCAAACGGCAGCATCCAATCAAATTGTCGATCGCGGGATTATGGCTTCGGGGTGATGAGGATCGATAGCCTGAACCAATTTTCGTAAGCGGCTATTTACTTCCGGTTGTGTAGGATGAGATATGTTTTCACGCCGGAATTTTTTATGGACATCCTCGGCTGCGGCTATGTTTGCTTTTCAGGCGAGTGGAAAAGCCCAGCAGTCGGCAGAAACAGCATCTGCTGAAAATTCGCTACCCGCTGCAATCGCGGCTTTACCGAACCTTTCGAGTCAGCCGAAGCCGTTTACCAACGAGGAGAGGCTGGCGCGGATTGAGCGTGCACGGGAGTTGATGTCGGCCAATAAGATCGATGCCATCATTCTCTCAAACAATGCAACGTCTTCGGTTTACTTCGCAAATATTCGTTTCGGCAGCAGCGAACGCTTCTGGGCATTGATCATCCCAGCAAAGGTTAAGCCGTTCGTAGTCTGTCCGGCCTTTGAAGAAGACCGTGCGCGGGAGCTGCTGAGCGCGGGTTCATTTTCAAACGACTCGGACATTCTTACATGGCAGGAAGATGAAAGCCCGTTTGAACTGGTTGTAAAAGGGCTCAAAGATCGCGGACTTTCTAGCGGCACCGTTGGCCTGGACGAAAACATGAAGTTCATCTTTGCAGATAGCATCGCGAAGGCTGGCCCGCAACTGCACCTGGTCAGCGCGGTTCCGGTAACGGCCGGTTGCCGCATGATAAAAGACGCTCATGAGATAGACTGCATCCGGCTGGCGGGGCGGGCCACATTGCTCGTCTATCGAGCGGTCTACCAGTCATTGCAAGAAGGCATGACGACGAAGGATGTGCGGAAGCTGATCCAGACAGCGTATCAAAAGGTAGGGTTTGAGGGCGAAGCCAGCCTCAATATTGGCGAATTCACCGCATCGCCGCATGGCTCAACACAGCCGCAGACAATTCGTGAGGGAACAATCCTGATGCTGGACGATGGTTGCGTGGTTGAAGGCTACACATCGGACATTACTCGCACGTTCGTGCTAGGCAAAGCGACGGACAAGATGAAGGCCGTTTTCAATATCGTGCACAAGGCACAATCAGCTGCGGTTTCTGCGACAAAGCCTGGTGCTCCTTTGGCGAATGTTGACGCAGCAGCGCGGAAGGTTGTCATCGATGCCGGATATGGGCCGGGATTCAAGTACTTTACGCATCGCGTCGGTCATGGCATGGGCATGGATATGCACGAGTGGCCATACTTTGTAAGAAACAATATGTTCGGATGGGAGCTTCATCCGGTCCTTAAGCCAAATATGGTGCTGAGCGATGAACCGGGCATCTATATCCGCGGCGAATTCGGTGTGCGACTTGAAGACGATCTGCACACAACTGAAAACGGAGCGGAATTGCTAACGCCGCAAAGTCCGTCACTTGAGGACCCATTCGCAAATTTATCCTGAATGGATCTTCGAACGGCCGGTCCATGATCGTCATGGACTGCAAGCACGGCGACAACGATGTGAGTATGATGAATGCCTCATAGTACAGCACACGGCAGGCTGAAGATTGATACAACGATTCAGACTTACGCAGGCGCAAAGCGCGACGAACCGGACACCTCGGCAGATCAACCGCAATCTTATCTTCAACCTTATTCGGAAACAGCAGCCGATATCCCGCGCAGAATTGGCGCGCGTTTCCGGCCTGCAACGAAGTACCGTGTCGCTGATCGTCGAAGGGCTTATCTCTGAAAAGTGGGTAATCGAAGGACAAATCGGCAAGCTTCCTCGCGGACGGCGCCCTACGATGCTTCATCTCTACGACAAACGCGCCGTGGTGGCCCTGGACATCCACCCGTCTCAAACCACCGTTGCCATCGCCGATCTAGGCGGCAATGTAATTGCCCGTAATCTCGTTACACTTTCCGCGGAGCCGCAGCGCGCTGTTCGCACCATTGTGCAAGCCGTGCAAAAAATCATCGCGGCAAACAAAGACAAGTCTATCGATGGAATCGGCATCAGCCTTCCGGGCCGCGCAGATATCCAATTACAGAAACTCATCTTTGCTCCAAACCTGAAGTGGCCGGTGGTTGCGATTAAATCGCGCATCGAAAGGGCTACCGGTCTTAGAGTTGAAATCGACAATGTGGCGAATGCATGTGCGCTCTCGGAGGTTTGGTTTGGAGATAGTGACGGCATGCGCGACCTTGTGGTCGTGAATGTCTCGGAAGGCATCGGCACGGGAATATTTGCCAATGGTCAGTTGGTGCGGGGTGAAAGTGGCATGGCGGGCGAGTTTGGACACATTGAAATCGAACCGAATGGCACCCTCTGCGCATGCGGCAATCGAGGCTGCTGGGAGACGACGGCATCCAATCGCGCAGCCCTGCGCTACTATCGGGCGGCTTCGTCCGATACGTCTGTACGCAGCTTCGAAGATATTCTCAAACGTTCTCACAGTGGCGATAAGGTGGCTATTCTTGCGCTAGAGAAGATGGCTCACTATCTGGGTCGAGGGATGCGGATGATCGTCTCTGCCCTCGCACCGGGCGAGATCGTCATCGTGGGCGACCTGACCACTGCCTGGCACATATGCGGACCGATCGTGCAAGACGAGTTGCAGCAAAATTCTTATTTCAAAGTTCCGGCTGTACGTCCAGCATACGAAGGCAGTACAGCGCGGTTGCGAAGCGCGGTTGCGCTGGTTATGAATGAAGGCATGACGTAGCCTCGTCAGCGATTCTTGAGCTGAACCGAATACAGCGAAGTCCTCGCAAGAATGAACAGTGTCCGGCCATCCTTGCCTCCAAACACAAGCTGGATGGGCCGTTCAGGCACGTCGATTGTGCCGAGCGGTCTACCATCCGGGGTGTATACGAAAATCTGGCCTGCGGCTATATATACATTGCCATCTATATCGGAGGCCACGCTTTCTCCGCCTTGTTCTGCAAAGAGCTTTAGGTCAGAAAGAGTTCCATCCGCGGCTACGTTGGCGGAGTAGGTTTTTTCTCCTGACTCATCCGTCACATGAAACGGATGGCCTGGTGAGGCTTTCGCCATCCCAAAAGCGCGCAGCACATCAGACATCTTTGTGCCGTAATAAAGAGCGCCTGTCGTAAAGTCTTCTCCAGCCGGTATAAATGTGGTTCCGTCCGGTGAAACACATTGATAGGGCTTACGAACTGGAACTGCCTGCGTAAAATCGTTCTCGTTTCTCCAGTAATCCACTGGCAGGACTGCGCTCATGCCTGGACGATCTGTAGTCGGTTGCGGCTTGAGAAGCGTGAGTTGATCGGCAGGCGAATCGGGGCGGAAGCTGTAGACTGTGCCATCGCCTCCGTAGGAAATCACCATCAAATTCCCTGCTTTATCGAATGCAAGATTGACTGGATCGAGCGGATTGTCCCGGATCATGTCGAGATCATGCCCTTCAGGCGACCAGCGATAGATTCGCTGCCAGTGGGCATCGACGAAATAGAGCCTGCCGTCCGCGTCCACTGCACCTCCAGATATATTGAAAAAGCCACCCGTAAGCTTCTCCACCTTCGCATCAGCAGCAATGACTGAAGCGGCAGGAGACGACTGAGCACCTACATCCTCTCCTGAGAGGGTGAGCGATCCAATCTCGCGGAAGCGAATCTCCGCGTTGTGCGACTGGTCAAAGACTGAATTGTCGAACGATGCCTTGCTATCGCTGTATACATGCAGATTTCGAAATCGAATATTTTGCGAATGCGCTATACGGACTGCATATGGAAACGGTTGATACATGCTGACTACGCGGTAAGAATGGTAATTTGCGATCAAAATGTTCTTTGAATGGTCGATCTCTAGAGGAAGAGCAAACGCTCCCTCGCCTCTTTCTTCTTCTGTTTGCAAAGCAAAGAGCTCCCAATTCGATACTCGATTGAGCTTCACTTCATTGCGGACGTGGTGCTCGCTCGATAGCTCATACACGTGGCCCGGAGTCGATGTGTCGGAAACATACAGCCCAGCCTGGGCGAATGTATCCGGAGTCCAGATGTTGGCGAATGTACCACCGCCCTCATTCGTTACCCAGAGGCTCGGATATTGTCCATCCCAGCGTCGGTGAATATCGGGATCCGCAGTGTGAGTGTTGTTATAGGGATTGCTGCGAGTGCCATCAGGATTGTTTGTCCCATGACCGCCAAGGAACCTCACATCATTCATCAAAGAGTCCGCGCCAGCCATCCACATGGCCCCAACTGCACGGCTGTTGATTCCACCGGTATAAAGCCCAATGCCGGTTACGATATTCTTGCCCCCTTGCGGAGCCTTCAACAACGGCTTTGGTGTGTCGGGTCCTTGAAATCCCGGTGTCGAATCCGCCAGATCGAACTGCGTCGTGCTTGGATGCAGACCGATCAACACAGTGTCTGGCTTCAGCGTAATGGTATCGCTGACCAGATAACGTCCAGTCGGAATGTAGATTACAGGGTGTTCATCAATCGCTTTCTGTATGGCGGCGGTATCGTCAGTGGTTCCATCGCCTTTTACTCCGAGTGTTTGCAGATTCACCCAGGTTCTGCGTTCAGGAAGATCGCGAATCGCGGGCGGTTCGACTGCTGGAAATGCGCTGAGCGGCTCGCTCTGAAATGTGGTTTGCATCTCAGCTTTCGCGTTGATTCCAGCTATGGTAAGCCCGTGCGAAAAGACACTGACCTTATAGATTTCACCCGATCCATCTACCTTCTTTCCGCTCTCTCGAAAGAGCGAAAAAGATGGCACATGTTGGCACACAACATTTTCAAGGTTGATTTCAGTGCGAGCGCTTTTCTCGTTGCTGATTGTGAGCGCTGGGCCGCTGATGTTTTCAAAACGTGAGTCCTTCACCCAAAGCTCTTCTGAATAGCCAGGATCAATTGAAATTGCAGCCGGGACATTTCGGAATTGATCGCGGATGAGTGTCAGTCCAGCCTCATGCTCTCTGATTGCTGTTTCGCGTTGCCCTTCAAAGGTAGAATCCAGCAAAGTAAACTGCCATCCCGGAGACGGCTTGCGGGTCATGATCGCATACTGTCCGCCATAAAAATGCAGGTCCTCGGCTTCGTTTCCGATATCATGCAGCGCTGCCAGCCCGGAGCCAATATGGAAATCCATGTGCGTGAGAAAACAATGCTGCGCCACATGAAAGCGGATGCCCACCGCAGCGGGATTCCCATCGCCAATTTCAAAATCGATGTTGCTCATCGCCGAATAAAACGTCCCTGGATTTGCATCGATTAGGTCGAGCACGGGAGGCACTGTTCCAGGAAAAGGCTGGCTAGAGATATGCCTTGCCTGACTACGTCGTGGGCCCTCACTTTCATGTCCCGCCCGTCCTCCAGCAAAGAACACCATGTAGCCAATTCCCTGCTGAAACCCAGGAGTATTTTTCCCAAGCAAAATGACTGGACGCGTCACCCCATATCCAATAACGCGCACGCCAGGCCAGACATAGATCGTTCGGGTGATGCGATAGCGTCCTTCGGGCACAAAGACAATTCCCTGTTGCGATGTTTCCTGCACCCTGTCAATTGCCTGCTGAAGAGCATCGCTATCGTCGGCGACACCGTCGCCGTGAATGGGAAATTTATCTTTCGTGAGATAGACGGCCTTTGGATCGTCAAGGCGAATCGGATAGTAAGAGGCCGCCAGCGAGGGTAGGTTCGCTCCACCAAAAACAAAAACGACAAGAGCGATCACTTTTACGGAATTTGTTAGTCTTAGCTTCCGCAAAAGTCTTCGCATAATATTTTGCCCTCGATTCCGCACTCTACCAGACATACGTTCCCACGGCCCCCTCACTCAAGGTCGATGTAATGCTTTTATTACGGTAGCGAATCTGAAATGTCTGCGAGGATTTGCTGCTATTCGCGACAATCAAAACCTTCTTTCCATCGGGCGTTTTAAAGGCGACATTCGGCAGCTCATCAAGAGCACTGGATTGAATGCGAACCGATCCTGGGCGTACAAATTTTGACGCATGCGCCACTGTGTAATAAGCGATGTTCCGGCTGACCTTATTTCCATCCAGCGTAATCGCCCCCTCGCAAATGGGACACCCACCATTGTCGGTGTGGGGTTTATTTTCAGGATCTGCCGCCAGGTTCCACAGCAAAACGTTGCGGCTCCAGTTACGCGTGGCTCCCACAATCAATCGTTGTACTGGAGATGCTATTTCAAGTCCTGGATCACCTTTACGATCGATGACCATCTGTTCGGTGAAATACAGATTCTTGTCTGGATAAGCATCATGCACTTTTGACATGGCGCTTATTTCACCCGCGTATAAATGAAAGCCGGAGCCATCGACGTATTGTCTCGCTGCAGGGTCATTCAAAATTTCGAGTGGATATTCAGGCACGTCGCAGTTGTGGTCGTAAAGAATGATCTTCGTTGTGATCCCAGCCCTGCGGAATGCTGGACCGAGTGATTGCTTGATGAATGCGCCCTCTTCCCTGGCCTGCATCACCATGCTCGGGGTATTTTTGCCATTCAAAGGCTCATTTTGAATGGTGATCGCATCGATGTTGATGCCTTCAGCTCTCATGCCTTCGATGTACTTTACAAAATACTGCGCGTACGTGTCGTAATATTCCGGCTTGAGACTGCCCCCCTTAGGGTCCTCGTTCGTCTTCATCCACGACGGCGCCGTCCAGGGAGAGCCCAATATCTTGATATGTGGGTTGATTGCAAGAACTTCTTTCAGGACAGGGATGACATCTGTACGATCCGGGCCGAAGTTGAATTTAGACAGGTGCATATCCTTCTCTCCCGGCGGCAGATCATCGTATGTAAACACATGGTCATTCATGTCCGACGAGCCGATACTGACGCGCAGATAGCTGACACCGATCCCCTTGCCTTCGGGTGAGAAGAGTTCCTTCAATAGCTCGGCTCTCCGTGAGTCTTCCATACGCATAAGGAGCTGTGCACTACCACCAGTCAGTGCAAACCCAAAGCCGTCGATGGATTGAAAAGCCTGCCTGTCGTCAACTTCAATGGCTGGAATCGATTTTTTTTGCGCTTGAAAATGTAGTGCCTCAACCTGGCGAGCAAATAACGAAGCGCGATCAGCAGTCGTCAGCCATAGCGACACATCACCTTTGCGTTGTGCGTTCATTGGAATGACTGAAAGCGCGAGACCAACAACAACCAGCAAATATCGTCCAACCTTCGAGAACATTCATCCTCCGGGAGGCATTTTTGATCGATGCGCCCAGCTTTGAACAGCGGACGCCATTTCTCAGAAAAAGATTTCGTTATTAGCGGCGCATCTGATTTGAGCCGTCAATCATTAGGCACTTCCGAGCAAAATAGTGTCAAGTACAGAAATCATGGACTCTCAGAAAACAACCGTTTGTCTAATTCTTAACAGTAATTCATTTTAATGAACCATCTTAGATTGTTGGGATGAAATGATCCCCTCACCTTCTCGCATAGAGTAGAAGCGATCAGCTTCCAGGTCATTGAAAGTATCCTTTTTACCATCGGGCCATTGCACCTCTATTTTTTCGACACGAGTGTGACTCCCCAGTCCGAAATGAATGCGGAGATCGTTTTGCGACAAGTAACTACCGCCGCTCAATACTTCTCCCGTCTGAACCAGATCGCCGGCAGTGGCTTTGACACGTGCATTGAGCGCCAGTCGATTGCTTTTCGTGCCTTCCAACGAAAAACTAATCCAGTGATTTTTTTCTCCCCCTCTTGGCTGAAGAATCATCGGCTGACCCGTCAGATTTTCAACAACAATCTCGACTTTTCCGTCATCGAACAGGTCTCCCATCGCAAGGCCGCGGCTCACTTGGGGTATCTGAATAGCCGGTCCAACAAGCTTGCTGATGTCCTTGAATGTCCCGTCTCGCTGGTTAAGAAACAGGAGCTTGGGTTCGCGATACATGGAGCCGATTTTGCCTTTGTCCACCTGTGGATAGACGTGCCCGTTGACTACAAACAGATCGATCCAGCCGTCATTATCAAAATCGAAAAAGCAGTCTCCCCATCCAACATATGAGCGCGTACCGGCTGCAACTCCTGATGCGTCAGAAACTCCAGTGAAACTCATTTGGCCGTCATTGCGGAAGAGCGTCGCATATTCATGATCGAAGTGCGTTACCGCAAGTGACATGCGCCCTGTATGCTGATAATCGCCTGCAGCAACACCCATGTTAGCTTGTTCTGCCCCATCTTCACTCATGGCTACCCCAGCGTCCGCTGCGACATCGGTGAATGTGCCATTGCCATTGTTGCGGTAGAGATAATTCGGTTGACTATCGTTTGCGACAAAGAGGTCGATCTTGCCATCGTTATCAAAGTCCGACCATACCGCAGTCAGCCCGAAAAAGTGCTCCGGATCATCGACGCCCGCTGCCGCCGATACATCCGTGAATGTTCCATTTCCATTATTGCGATAAAGGTTATCCGGCGATCCCTTCAATCCGCGCGGACCGCATTGCACATCGATGTCCCGATACTGGCATGTTTTGCTTGAGCCGAATTTGGGCAGATCATCCAGATGGAAATCAACGTAGTGCGAGACGAACAGGTCTACCCAGCCATCGCCGTCATAGTCGCCGAACGCAGCACCGGTGGCCCACTGTGAATCCCCGCTGAGACCTGCGAACTTCGTAACGTCGGTAAAGGTACCATCGCTATTGTTACGATAGAGGATAACTCCTCCGAAACATGTCACAAGCAGATCCGGAAAACCGTCATTATTGTAATCACCCACGGCCGCGCCCATGGCCCAGCATGGATATCCAACACCGGCTTTATCTGTCACATCGGTAAAAGTTCCGTCGTGATTGTTATGGTAGAGCGCGCTTTTTGCCTTCTTACCAGACAGCGCCATTTCGACGCTCTGCGAATTCGTGAAGTAGATATCCGGCCAGCCGTCACGATCGTAGTCGATCAGCGCGACGCCTCCACCCATCGATTCCACGATGTACCGCTGCTCAGGACTCGAGAGATGCTCAAACTTAATGCCGGTGGAATTCGTGATATCGACGAATTCAGGCAGCCGTGCTTCACTTCGATCTGGCACTTTCTTTGGTGTAGCAGCACCGCTCGCATGTAGTTGATCGGCCTGCTGTCCGTTACTCGATGGCAAGAAGAACATAATTGCGACTGCAACGGAAAAAACCACTGCAAATGCCTGGGTACGCGCTAATTCTGATTTCAGCCCGGGCATGCGTCTTATTGGTCCCATAAAATTGCGCGCCGTTCTCCACTATCTTTCGTTTTGATCGTCATTCGATTTCACGCTTGGCTGTACCTGCATTTCTTTGTAGATTCCCTGCAGTTTTTCTTTCATTTCTTTATATTTCTTGTACTCGTCTACTTCATGTTTCGCGTCAGCCGTTCGTCCTTGTTCGCGGTAGAGTGTGCTCAGACGAAAGTGCGCAGCAGAATTTGTCGGATCAAGCTGAACGACGCGCTCCAAAACCGGCAGCGCCTTGGCTGGCTGCTCCATGGAGATCAACGTTTTTGCAAGTCCAAAATTTGCGTCTGGATCGTCAGGCTGCAGACGCACCGCCTGGGTATAAGCGTCGTACGCTTTTTGAAGATTGCCCTGCTTTGTATACACATCACCGAGTTTGGACTGCGCCTTTTCATCAAAACGATTCTCGGCCAGAGCCGCCTTGTATTCTGCTTCGGCTTGGTCCCGTGTCTTTATGTCCTGGGAATTTGCCAGCAATTCGGCAAGCTCGAAATGAATCCCGGGAAGCTTGGGATCAATGGCGATCGCTTTCCGGAATTGGGCGATCGCATTGGCATCGTGCCCCTGTCTCGCCTCTTCATGCGCCATGATCTGATGCATCTGTGCTGAGTCCGGTGCAACCAATGAGAGCGTTAGCATCGCTTCGCCGGCGAGATCGGAGTGAATTCGGTAAGCGGCATAGAGAATTTCTTTGTTTTCCGGGTCCACCTGTCGTAGTTGCGTGACAATGGTCGCAGCTTTGTCCAGATCATTGCTTGCCGTGTAGAGTTCGATCAGTTCCATGCCCGCCTCAACGCGGAGACGTTTCTCTTCGATCGACGGAAACGATGCTTCGAGATCCTTGAGAGCATTTGCCGGCTCTCCGCCTCGCTTCTCGCTCATTCCCAGCAGCACTTGAATTTTTGGCAGGTTGGGCTGCAGGCTCAGAGCGGCCCGTAATTTTGGAGACGCCTCCGTATAGTCGCCACGGAAAAACAGCAGAACACCAAGATTCGCCAATGCATTGACATTGCCAGGATCGAGCGCGACCACAGCCTGAAACTCAGGGATCGCGAGGTCGGGTTTCTTGGCCTGCAGAAAGGTCTGAGCCTTCTGGGTGTGCAACTCGATCTGCTGACTGGTGCTCTCCGGCGTCTGCGAAAAGCAAAGGACTGAGCCTACGATAAAAACTAGCCCTGCAAAAACGATGCTTCTTTTTGTACCCATGACATCCAGATCATATACACAGCCGCACTTGTGAGGCGATACTGCAAAAAAAGAGAGAGACGGCATATTCTGCCGTCTCTTTGGGAGAGGAAGGAAATTTCAATCTAGAAGGTGATACGCGCTGAAAGCTGCATACTACGAGAAGGATTAGTCACACCTGTGATCGTCGAGGTGCCGGTGGTAATCGCTCCATTTGAGCCTACCTGGAGGTTCGCGTCGGGAAATGCAAAATTCGGATGATTGAATGCATTATTCGCATCCGCACGAACTTGCAGATGAACCTGTTCCCATATGGCAAAGGTCTTGCCGAGAGACAAGTTGACCAGAGCGAATCCCGGACCATTCAGTGAATTGCGCCCCTCGTTGCCAAAGGTTCCAGAGGCTGGGACGGTAAAGGCCGCCTCATTAAACCATTGATTGACACCGCGATGGCTGAGTGTGGGGTTCCCGACAACATTGGGAAACCATTGGAAGTTATTGCCGGCCAGCGAATACGAGTTGGTGCCGCTACTCATGACTGCAGTATAGGGCTGACCGCTCAGAAGGGTGAGCGTGCCTGAAGTCTGCCAGCCGCCGATGATTTCATCGAGCAGAGTGCTATTGTTCAGGAATTGCCTGCCTCTACCAAAGGGTAGCTGGTAAAGAACAGCCCCTTTGAATGCATTCCTGATATCGAAGTTCGAGTTTCCATAGTTTGCAGACGGGTTAAAGGAGTTTTGGACCTGCTGCGCGCCTGCATGGCTGCCCCAACCGGAAGAATCTATATCGTCCAGGAAGTGAGACCAGACATAGTTGAAGTTGAAGTTGAGGCCGTTTGAGAAACGCTTCTCAATGGTAGCTTGCAAGGAGTTGTAGTTTGAAATGGCATTTTCATGCGGCACAGTCCCGGTCGAATTAATCGACCCAAATTGCGGAAAGGGCCGAAACTGTTGATCATTGGGTCCCAACTGGCCCTCCGGGACCTGGTTGATATCAACCGGGAAAGGAAGATCGTGGCCGTGGCTTGCGACATAGCCAAGCGTAGCCACCAGATTCGTGTTCAGCTGGCGCTGTATCTGCAGGTTCCATTGATAAGAACCACCCACGGGCTGATGATACTGGACATAATTTACATTTTGACCATTGAATACAGTCGGGTCCGTCGAATTTGCACTGTATGGAAGGTTCGACCCGCTTCCGGAGAGACTAACGACCGGGGTTATACCGTTGGTATTATCGGTTAAGCTGCCTTGTTGGCCAAAGGCCCCACCCATGACGCCGCCATTATAGGTGTCGTTGCTCCAGTTATAGGCGAACATGCCGAATCCGCCTCGTATCGTTGTGTTCGGATCGAACAGGTAGGAAAACCCAACGCGCGGCAGGAAGGTGGTGTAAACCCCATTCTGAATGCGACTGCGGCCATTTGCATGGGTAGATCCAAACCACATGGCGCCTGCTGTACTTGTGGCTGGGTTTTGTATCGTGGGATCGAACGAAGCCTCATTGCCCTTGACTTCACTCCACCCGGTCTGAATCTGATAGCGTATGCCCAGATTCAGGGTCAGATTCGATTTCACCTTGTAATCGTCCTGAACAAACATCTGCGGAAGTTTTAGACGGCCGCCATATTCCGGTGTTTCAGACGCATTCCATTTCTGCGTTTGTCCAAGCAGGAAGTCCGCATAGCTGAATCCAGTTGAGCTGCTGCCCAGATACTGAGACGTATATTGGCCCGTGTAGGTCATCGTTCCAGCATTTAGATTGCCCCAGGACGTGGAGTTGTTCTGATAGATCAGGAACTCGCCACCGAAGTGCAGAACGTGCTTACCGCGAACGAGAGTAACGACATCGGATGGATCGTATGAATGCTCTTTATAAACCGCATTGATGTCGGATGAAATGATCGCATTGTTATTGATGCTCGGGGCATTGTAGTTCGTGATATTGATGCTCGGGAAGTTGTCCACTTTGGCAAACTGCCAGCCAAGCTGGGCCGGATATCCTTTGTTAAGGGTATAAGGCGTGAAGAAGTTCAGCTGGTTGGTGTAACCCATTCTCAATTCATTGGTCATGTTAGGACTGATCGTCCACACGTCTGTAGCCTGAGCATTATGCCTGCTCACATCACCACTTCGACAGTTGATAGGGCAAATTCCTGCGCCGAAACTCTCACCTGGATTGTCTGATTCAGTTTCAGATAGCGTAAGCCTATTGTTGGAATTAATGTCGTAGTCCAGGCGTCCGAAATATTTTGTGAATGGGTTTCCGGCAGGCGACGTATAAGTGTAGTTGTTGGCCAGGAGGCCATTTGTTTGCAGCGTCCCCGACGCGTTAGAACCTGGGAAGTAACCCTGGAGGGCCTTGGCGACGGGGTCAAGGCGGTTAGCGGGAATTTTGTTGCCGTTACCATATTCAGCGGCAAACGAAGTGCGGCTGACGCAAGGACATTGCGATACCGTGCCGTCGGGATTCGTAACCGTGCCTGTTTGTTGAACCACAGTCGTAGCAGGATCGTAGATGGTCGGATAGCCTGTGAAATCACCGCCCATGACGGCCGCGGTAGGAATGGTAAAGGCGGTGGTGGGATTGCCTCCATTGTCGATGATCTTGTCGAAGTCAAAGAAGAAGAAGAGCTTCCTCTTGATAATGGGGCCGCCTACCGAACCTCCAAAATTGTTAAACCGGAGGGTGGATTTCGTCGGGGTCTGTCCGGGAAAGGTGTAGTTATCTGCATTCATCGCATCATTTTGGAAATACTCGTACCCAGAACCATGGAAGGTATCGCTGCCTCCCTTGCTGATCTGGTTGTAGAGAGTGCCGCCGACACCGTACTGCGCAGAGAAGTTGGCGGTCATGATCTTGACCTCTTGGATCGTCTCCTGGATGTTGATATCAGAGTTGGCGCTCGCCGGCAGCGTTGTCTCCGCGCCATCTGCGAGCACCGTACTGAAGGGCAAATTGCCGTTCACTGCAAGCGTTGTGCCATTTGAAGTACCGGAACCAACGGTCCCTTGCGCACCCATAGGAGCGCCTGCGGATCCTGGCAACAGAATAATGAAGCTCGACCAGTCCGGTCCTTTGCCCACCTGCGGGAGTTCTGTCAGGGTACGGGAATCGAGTGTAGCCGACTGTTCTCCAGAATCAGTTGTTAGAAGGGGCACATCGGTATTCACCACCACCTGCTGCGCGGTCGATCCGACCTTTAATCGTCCATCGATTATCGTGACCCCTACCTGGAGGGTGAGTGGACCGCGGACAAGCTGATCGAAGCCGTTTTGGGTAAAGGTAACTTTGTAGTTTCCAGCTACAATCGCAGATGTGTCATACAGACCGGCATCATTGGTCACATAGTCTTTTGAAACACCGGTGTCTACGTTCAGCACTGAGACCTTTACTCCGGGGATCACTGCCCCGGATTCGTCTGTGACTGAACCACGAATGTCACCCGAGCTGTTGCTTTGAGCGAAGCTCAGTCCGCTTGCGCAGAGCAGCAGACATAATAAACTCCAACGAATTGCATCTCTCATAATGCCTCCAAATTCCGTGCAGTTACCGCATGTACTTTCATCGGCGCTCTATCTCAACGCCTACATATTACCTACTGACCCCACATGTATCAGGGCCATAAGGGCTATCCAACATTTTTAGACAATCGCTTGTCTTATTGGTATAAGTGCAGTCTTTTCGATTGCGCTGCACATTACAGCGCTTGGCCATGACGATTGTCAAGCACCAAAAATTTATATTTTTCTCGTAGACAAACGTTGGTCTATGTAATGATGCGAAGGCATGAAATGGACACGTTAAAACGATGTATTTGTGCGACAAAGCGAGACATTTATGACGTAAGAAATTGCCAGAAATAGAAAAACGATTGTCTTTCAGTCATTTTTCTACAGTCATAAGGATCACTTAACCCCAGGATATTGAACGATGCAGAGCAATACGCGACGCGGTTTTATCAAGAAGAGCGCAGCTGTAATCGCTTCCACCACATGCTTGAGAAGTTCGATGCTGCGTGGCTTTACGCCGCCGCGCTCCGGTGCTGTGCGCGCCTGGACAACAGGACAAGAGAAACGATTTAGTGCGACTGAGCTCTCAGGATGGAAAGCCATCTCTAACCCGTCGGAACCCGCCATCGAAATCGACCCGGCCCAGACATTTCAGAGCATCCTTGGATTCGGGGGTGCCTTCACCGATTCCTCCTGCTATTTGCTCAATCAAATGGAGCCGGAAGCTCGCCAGAAGTTATTGGCGGAGTTGGTTGGACCCGACGGTCTACGGCTGTCCGTAGGCCGCACGTGCATCGGTTCGAGCGATTACGCGCGAGACGCCTACAGCTTCGACGATGGAGCCGATCCCGATCCGGAACTTAAGCGATTTAGCATTGCTCATGACCGCGACTACATCCTGCCAATGTTGCGTGCTGCCCAGTCTGCAAATCCGGAGATGTTTTACTTCTCCGCTCCGTGGAGCCCGCCCGGCTGGATGAAGGCAGGCGGATCGCTTCTCGGTGGATCGATGAGAAAACATTACTTCGCTTCATATGCCGAATATTTTGTGAAATTCCTTGAGGCATATCAGGCAGAAGGCATAAAGATTCGTGCCGTCACAACACAGAACGAAGTCGACACCGATCAGGATGGCAGGATGCCGGCAGCGCTGTGGGGACAGGAGTACGAAGCCGGCTTTATTAAGGAATTCCTAGGGCCAGCCCTTGAACGCGCTTCTCTCGATACCAAAATCTGGTTACTCGACCATAATTACGATCTGTGGGGACGCGTCTTGGATGAGCTCCGCGATCCAGCTGTCTTCAAATATGTGGATGGCGTGGCGTGGCACCCCTACATGGGAACTCCCGACGCCATGACCCGCGTGCACGACGCATTCCCTTCCAAGCACGCCTATTGGACAGAGGGCGGTCCCGACATTTCACATCCGGACTATGCGACGGACTGGACGAAGTGGTCGAGCACCTTCGCGCAGATTTTGAAGAATTGGACACGCTGCATCGTGAGTTGGAACCTGGTGCTCGACGAAAAGGGCTCGCCCAACATTGGGCCGTTTGCCTGTGGTGGCGTCGTGACCGTGGATTCGAAGAGTCGCGAGATTACCCGGAGCGGACAATATTGGGCGTTTGCACACTACTCCAAGGTGATACAGCGGGGTGCTCAGGTCATTGCATCCCATGGTGAATTTACGGACCTGGAGCACGTAGCGCTGAAGAACGCCAACGGCAGCTATGTTCTTGTCGTATCGAATCAGGGGGCAGAGCGCCAGATTTCATGTCGCTTTGTAGGACAAGGGCTGGAGCTTAAGCTTCCTCATGATTCAGTGACCACGCTGCTTTGGTCATGACAGAGTGGTTTCGTTTATGGACCGGAACCATGCAGAAGACTCACTATCTCCTGTATGAAACGGGGTAAGATACGATTAATTGTTTTCTGTAGAAACTGTTTCAATTCGCATACTTCAAAGAGATGAGCGACTGACACATACTCAGCAGCAGTATTGGTATCACCCGGCACAACATTGACGAAAAAAGCGAAGCTTCACCTTAAATCGAAACGAGCGATTCCTGACAAGCCCGTCAGGCTCAAGGAGCTTGCACACTATTTAGGCCTGAATCCTTCCACCATATCGGTCGTGCTCAATGACACGCCGGGCCGCTCCATTCCAGACGAGACGCGAAAACGGATTAAAGAGGCCGCGAAGCAATTCAACTACCAGCCAAATCTTCTTGCCCGTTCCTTTCGCAGCCGGCGCACATTGACCCTCGGCATTCTCGTGCCCGAGCTTGGCGATGGATACCATACCGCTGTCATGACGGGTGTAGGCGATTACCTGGTAAACGCGGGCTATTTTTATTTCACAGCCCATCATAGGCACCGCCCCAATCTGATCGAACAATACAGCAAACAGCTGGTTGCCAAGGGCGCTGAGGGATTGATCTGTATTGATACGGCGCTCGAACATTCGCTTTCCGTACCTGTCGTCGCAGTCGCAGGACATCGCCACATCCAGGGCGTTACAAATGTCGTGCTCGACCACCGACGGGCGGCAGAACTCACGTTGACCCATCTGTACTCACTCGGTCACCGTCGCATTGCGTTCATGCGAGGACAGCCCTTCAGCTCCGATTCCGATGACCGCTGGCGAGGGATCGTCGAAGTAAGCAATGAGCTGGGTATCGAAATCAGGCCGGAGCTCACCGTCCAGCTCAATCGCGACATCAGTTCTCCTGAACTAGGCTATCCCGTCGTGCAGCAGCTCTTCGACGGCAAGCGAAAGTTCACCGCATTGGTTTGCTTCAATGACATTGCCGCCATCGGCGCCATTCGCGCCATTCACGATCTGGGCCTGCGCGTACCTGACGATATTTCAGTCATCGGATTCGACGATATCAAGGCGGCCGCTTACATTAGCCCTAACCTGACCACGATCCGGCAACCGTTATCGGAAATGGGCCGGTTCGCTGCACAGTGCATCGTCAACCGGCTCAATCACACAGAAGATTTTCGTGAACAAGTTGCTTTCGAGCCAGAGCTGGTCATACGTGAATCGACACGTTCCATCAAGCCGCAGATGCGACTCAGCGATGAGGGAGCAACTCGCCTATCCCGGAAGAGCAGGAATGGTTCCCTCGTTAAAGAATGAAAAACTACCGACAGCTCAGTTAATAGCCTGTCTGTATTTTGGATTTGTTCTAACCGGAATCGGCACTACGCTGCTTGGTTGCATCCTTCCTGCTCTCAGCGGCATATGGAATCTGAACGATAGCCATTCCGGTTTTCTCATTGCGGCTCAATTTGCCGGCTCATCCTGTGGCGCACTCCTCGCGCGGTCCCGTTTATATACAACCCTTATTCGGGGTTATCTGCTTTTAGCTGTCAGTGCGGTATCCATCGCGTTCTGCCATGGCTATTTTGCTGCACCTCTGCTCTTTTGTTTTGGATTGGGGCTCGGGTCGGCGATGACCTCGACCAGCATGCTTATCGCCCGCATCTACAGCGCAACTCGCGGTGCGTCGCTTTCTCTGCTGAATGCGTTCTGGGGACTGGGTGCCGTTCTTTGCCCGCCTTTGGTCACTGCCTGGGAGCATTTTCACTCTTCTCCCTCGCTATACCTTGGCATGGCTGTTACAGCGATGTTGCCGCTCATTCTGCTTGGCTTGCACCATACCTGCCTGACGCAACTGCGCGATGATTCAGGTCCGTCCTATAGCTTGCGAGCAAGAGTTTCCCTGCTTGTTCCATTAGGGCTATTCGCTTTTCTCTATGTCGGAGTCGAAACCTCGATCAGCAGCTGGATGATGACCTACATTCACCGTCTGCCGCTTTCGAGCGCAATGTATGCCCCCATCGCGACATCCTTTTTCTGGATAGCCCTGCTCTGCGGACGAGCAGCAGCTCCGGCAGTCTTAAGGAAGATCTCCGAGTCACGGCTTCTTACCATCTCGCTCTCTGTGCTCCTGGTGAGCAACATAATGTTGCTGCTGAGTTACACATCGGTCATGAGTCTGACGAGCGCAGCTCTCGCCGGCCTGATGCTGGCTCCTATCTTTCCTTTGTGCCTTTCCAGGGTTCTGGCAATTACCAGCCGGCCGTCAGAATCAAGATGGATCTTTGCGATCAGCGGACTTGGGGGCGCCGTGCTTCCATGGATGACAGGACAACTGGCAACTGCACGAGGATCGCTGCGGACCGGCCTCGTTGTCCCGCTGCTGGCATCCTGCGTGATGTTTTTTTTGCACCTGCGCACGAATTCTCTGCCTGAACGAGGCGAAATTTAGCGTCGGCAAATGTTGCCCGTCCGAAATGGTTCTGTGCAACTTTTGCTCTCTTGTGCAATGAGCCCAGTAGGCGTCTTGTCCAGCGATGGTTTAACCTGAATATCACCTGCAACTATCCGCAGGATTTGATCGTCCTTAAAATACGCCAAATTTTGGCAAAATAAGAGCTTGCAAAGATACCCACGGTCTTTCTGTGTCTGTTGCAATACCCGGGTGGTTAAGCCGCCAGACATATTCATTAGAATCGCAACTTTCAGCGAGGTCGTGACCAAAGGTGCAACAAGACAAGATGGACCAAGAATTGCCTGAGACCATACCTCCCAATCATCAGCTGCCGAGTACCACCGGCGACGCGCCGAAGCCTCCCCGCAAGCGGCGCCAGTGGCTTTGGATTCTCCTGCTATTGGTGTTTGCCCTCATCCTTGTGCTTATCCTGCGGCACCACGACAATACCCAGCAGACCGCAGGGGCCGGTCGCGGCCGCCGCGGCTTCGGCGGTCCCGTAACACTCACAGTTACAACCGCTCAGAAGGGCGATATCGGGGTCTATCAAGACGCAATTGGCACGGTGACACCCGTATATACCGCTTCCATCTACAACCAGGTGACGGGTGTCATCACCCAGGTCCATTATCGAGAAGGACAGACCGTTCAGAAAGGTGACCCGCTGGTCGACATCGATCCCCGTCAGTTTCAGGCGCAGGTCGAGTCAGCGGAGGGCGCTCTTGAACGCGATACCAACCTCCTGGCACAGGCAAAAATGGATCTGGAACGCTATCAGACCGCTTGGAGCAGAAACGCAATCGCTAAACAGCAGCTGGACGATCAAGAAAAGATCGTCGCCCAGGACGAAGGACTCGTGAGATCCGATCAGGGAACTCTCGATTTCGACAAGGTGCAGCTCTCCTATTGTCACATTGTCGCGCCCTTCACCGGGCGTGTCGGTCTGCGTCTTGTTGATCCCGGCAATCTCGTGCAATCCAGCGGCAGCACAATTCTGGCTGTGGTCGCTCAGGTCCAACCCATCACCGTAGTCTTCACTCTAGCCCAGGATTATCTCTCGCAGGTGCTGGAACAGATCCATCACGGAGCCCGTCTTACCGTCGATGCCTATGATCGGGAGCAGACGAAAAAGCTAGCCACCGGCAAACTGCTCGCCCTGGATAACCAGATCGACACCACCACCGGCACCGTCAAGCTTCGTGCTCTCTTTGATAACCGTGACAACAGCCTGTTCCCGAATCAGTTCGTGAATACCCGCCTGCTCGTTACCACGGAGCATGGCGTGACCCTGATTCCGGCTTCCACCATTCAGCACAACGGGCAGACATCTTTCGTTTATGTCATCGCCAACGGTGCGGCGAAGGTGCAAAACATCAACCCTGGCATTTCCGATCATGGCGTGACGGCCGTAGAAGGCATCAACCCCGGAGATCAGTTGGCGACCAGCAGCTTTGAGAAGCTGCAGGATGGATCGAAGGTCACCATCTCCCAGCATCCAGTGCTTCAAAACACCCCCGAGAGCAACGCCCCGTGAATCCGTCCCGCCCATTTATTCTGCGGCCAGTCGCAACTTCGTTGTTGATGGCCGCAATCCTGCTTGCCGGCCTGGTGGCGTTCACGCAGCTGCCTATCTCTGCGCTGCCGGAAGTGGATTATCCCACCATCCAGGTATTGACCTTCTATCCTGGAGCCAGCCCGGATGTGATGGCCACGACCGTCACCGCTCCTCTGGAGCGCCAGTTCGGTGAAATACAGGGATTAAGCCAGATGACATCCACCAGTTCCGGTGGAACCTCAGTCATCGTTCTGCAGTTTAACCTCACGCTCAGCATCGATGTCGCCGAAGAAGAAGTGCAGGCTGCCATCAATGCTGCGCAAAGCTTTTTACCGGCAGTGCTGCCAGCGCCACCGGTCTATAGCAAGACCAATCCGGCTGACGCGCCCGTTCTGACCCTCGCCATCACATCGAAGTCTATCGCGCTCCCGCAGGTCGAGGACCTCGTCGACACGCGTCTCGCTCCCAAGATTTCCCAGCTCAGCGGCGTCGGCCTGGTCAGCATCAGCGGCGGACAGAAGCCAGCCGTGCGCATTCAGGTCAACCCGGCGCAGTTGTCCTCCTATGGCATCAACCTGGAGGATGTGCGCACCGCCCTGACCGAGACCAGCGTGAATCAGGCAAAGGGCAACTTCGATGGACCGCGGCAGGATTATGAGATCGACGCAAACGATCAGCTTCAAACCACTGATGACTATAAGAATGTAGTCGTCGCCTATCGCAACGGCGCGCCTGTCCTGCTGAAAGATGTTGCGTCGATCGTAAACGGCGTTGAAAACAGCAAGCAAGCCGCGTGGATGGACCAGACGCCGGCGGTCATTCTGAATGTGCAGCGCCAGCCGGGCGCCAACACCATCAGCGTGGTCAAAAGCATCAAGGCTCTACTACCGCAGCTCCAGGCCAATCTGCCCGCCGGCATTGAAGTCACCACGCTCACCGATCTCACGACTGCCATCCAGGCCTCGGTTGACGATGTTGAATTTGAGTTGATGCTCACCATCGGGCTCGTCGTGATGGTCATCTTCCTCTTTCTGCGGAATCTTGCAGCAACCATCATTCCCAGCGTCGCCGTGCCGCTCTCGCTTGTCGGCACCTTCGGCGCCATGTACGTTCTGGGCTACAGTCTCGATAACCTCTCGCTCATGGCGCTCACCATCTCCACCGGCTTCGTGGTGGATGACGCCATCGTCATGATCGAGAACATCTCGCGATATCTGGAGGAAGGCGACACACCGATGGAGGCGGCGCTCAAGGGCGCCGGACAGATCGGTTTCACGATCGTATCGCTGACTGTTTCGCTCATCGCCGTTCTCATTCCCTTGCTCTTTATGGGCGATGTGGTCGGACGACTCTTCCGCGAGTTTGCCGTGACCCTGGCCGTCACCATTGTGATCTCCGCGGTGGTTTCGCTCACCCTCACGCCCATGATGTGTTCGCGGATTCTACGCCACAATCCAGAAGCCCAACAGACTCGCTTCTATCGCGTATCGGAGAGAGCCTTCGAGCGCATGATCGCTTTCTACGGTCGCACCCTCAAGTGGGTTCTTCAGTATCAGACCCTTACGCTTTTGGTAGCTCTCGCTACACTGGTCCTTACCATCCTGCTCTACATAATCATTCCTAAGGGATTTTTCCCGGTGCAGGACACGGGCGTCATCCAGGGCATCTCACAGGCGCCGCAATCCATCTCCTTTCAAGCTATGACAGAGCAGCAAAAGCAGCTGGCTAAGATCATCCTGGCCGATCCCGCCGTGCAAAGCCTGTCCTCCTTCATCGGTGCAGATGGAACGAATACGACTCTCAACAGCGGCCGATTTTCTATCAATCTCAAGCCGCTCGATCAGCGCGATCTAAGCGCCGCGGATGTCATCCGCAGATTGCAGAAAAACCTCAGCGACATCCACACCGTCAAGCTCTACATGCAGCCGGTGCAAAACATCACCGTCGATGACCGCGTCAGCCGCACGCAATATCAGTACACGCTTGAAGATCCCGATATCAACGAGCTGAACGACTGGACCAATCGCTTCGTAACTCAGCTCAAGAAGCTTCCCCAGCTCGAAGATGTGGCCACCGATCAACAGACCGGGGCCAGCGCCGTTTCGCTCATGATCGACCGCATCACCGCTTCGCGGCTGGGTATCGCTCCAGCTACGGTCGACAACACGCTTTACGACGCCTTCGGCCAGCGCCAGATCAGCACGATGTACACGCAGCTGAATCAATACCACGTGATCCTCGAAGCCCAGCCGGCATTTCAGGAACATCCGAGCCAGCTCAGCAATATTTACGTCCAGTCCGGAGCCTCAAATGGAACCAGCGGCCCAGGTGCGGCAACTTCCTTCTCAGCCTCTGCCTCTGCCTCCGCCGGTTCGAACGCAACGACGACATCGGTTCTATATACGCCTTCGGCGAATACACTGACGCCTCCGACAAAGATTCTTACTCCGACGGCAACTACATCGAACACCGCCAGCTCCTCCAGCCCAGCAAACGCCGTCCCGTTAAGCGCTTTCGCCAATTACAAGACCACGACCGAAGCTCTCTCCATCAACCACCAGGGTCAATTTCCTTCAGTCACCATCTCATTCAACCTTGCTCCGAATGCCGCCCTCGGCAGCGCCATCACCGCCATCGACAAGACAGCGGCGGAGATGCACTTCCCACCAAGCCTGCAGAACGACTTCCAGGGAACCGCAGCCTCATTCAAAAACTCCCTTTCGAACGAGGCCATTCTTATTCTGGCGGCGCTGGTGGTTGTCTACATTGTCCTCGGCGTTCTGTATGAGAGCTTCATCCATCCGATCACGATTCTCTCGACACTGCCTTCGGCGGGCGTGGGCGCACTCCTCGCGCTCATGATCTTCAAGCAGGACCTCAGCGTCGTTGCCATCATCGGCATCATCCTGCTGATCGGCATTGTGAAGAAGAACGGCATCATGATCGTCGACTTCGCGCTCGAGGCCGAGCGCGAGCACGGCCTCGACTCGACAGAGGCTATTTATCAGGCCAGCCTTCTGCGCTTCCGCCCCATCATGATGACGACGATGGCCGCATTGCTCGGTGGCATCCCGCTCGCCTTTGGCCACGGCATTGGATCTGAAATCCGCCGCCCTCTCGGCATCGCCATGGTTGGCGGCCTGCTCCTCAGCCAGATCCTCACGCTCTATACGACGCCTGTCATCTACATCTTCTTCGACCGTCTGGGGCAACGGATCGCGGGTAAACGCAAGAAGGAAGGCGTGAGGAGTCCCGACTTCGATCGCGCAGAGAGCGAATCATGAATATCTCTGCGCCATTCATTCGGCGGCCTGTCGCCACAATCCTGCTGACAATCGCTGTAGCCATCGCTGGCGCCGTTGGGTTCAGCGTGTTACCCGTCTCTCCGCTGCCCCAGGTCGATTTTCCTACCATTTCGGTGCAAGCCAGCCTGCCCGGCGCAAGCGCTCAGATTATGGCATCGTCGGTAGCCACACCTCTCGAGCGCCAGTTTGGACACATCGCCGGGGTCAGCGAAATGACCTCTTCCAGTTCGCTCAGCTCGACATCCATCACGCTGCAGTTCGATCTCAATCGTGATATCAACGGTGCGGCGCGCGACGTCGAGGCAGCCATCAATGCCGCTCGCACTTACCTGCCAGCCAATCTGCCCGGCAATCCTACGTACCGCAAGGTAAACCCCGCCGATGCGCCCATCATGATTCTGGGCCTCACTTCCGAAATCTACGACCGCTCCAAGCTCTACGACGAAGCTTCTACCATCATGCAGCAGAAGCTCTCGCAGATTCAGGGCGTCGGCCAGGTGGTCGTCGGCGGAGGCGCACTGCCTTCCGTACGCGTTGAAGTCAACCCCACTCAGCTCAATAGCTACGGGCTGACCCTCTCGAACGTGCAGTCCGTACTCAGCACGCAGAACTCCCAGCTAGCGCGCGGCCAGATCTCCAACGCCACCTCATCCTCGGACATTATTGTCAACGGGCAGATGTCCCACGCCGCCGAGTATGCCCCGTTGATCATCGGATACAAAAACGGCGCTGCCGTCCGCCTCTCCGACGTCGCCGATGTCATCGATTCAACGCAGAATATTCGCAATGGCGGCTATCTGAACGGCAAGCCGTCCGTTGCGCTCATCATCTTCCGCCAGCCAGGCGCGAACATCATTCAGACGGTCGACCGCATCCGTGGCCAGTTGGGCTTCCTGAAAGCCTCGGTCCCTCAGGGAGTCGACATGACCGTCGTCATGGACCGCACGACGACCATTCGTGCCTCAGTGAATGATGTGGAACGCAGCCTGACCATCTCGATTGTCCTCGTTATCCTTGTCGTCTTCCTTTTCCTTCGCAGCCCACGCGCTACATTGATCCCGAGCGTCGCTGTACCGGTCTCGCTTATCGGCACCTTCGCGGTCATGTATCTCTTTGGCTTCAGCCTCGACAACCTCTCTCTGATGGCTCTCACCATCTCGACGGGATTTGTCGTTGACGATGCCATTGTGGTGATGGAAAACATCACCCGCCACCTCGAAGCCGGCATGCAGCCCTTTGCTGCCGCACTCAAGGGAGCCAAGGAGATCGGCTTCACGGTCTTCTCGATCAGCATGTCGCTGGTCGCCGTCTTCATTCCGATTCTTCTCATGGGCGGCATCGTCGGACGCCTTTTCCGCGAATTCGCCATCACTCTTTCGACCGCGATCGTCGTCTCGATGATCATCTCCGTCACCACCACGCCCATGATGTGCGCTCATCTCCTGAAGCAGCATAAAAAAGAAGAAAAGCATGGGCGCTTCTACCGCATCAGTGAGAAATTCTTCGACGGTATGCTGCACGGCTACCGCCGCAGCCTTGAGTGGGTGCTCCAGAATCCAGGCCTCGTCCTCGTCATTCTCATTATGGTCGTGGCCTTAAACGTGGTCCTCATCATCAAGATTCCCAAAGGCTTCTTTCCTCAGCAGGACACAGGGGCTCTCGTCGGGGGCGTGCAAGGACCGCAGGATGCCTCTTTCCCGGTGATGGATCAATCTATCCAGGCACTCGTCAAGACCGTCAAAGCCGATCCTGCCGTTGCAAATGTCGTCGGTTATGTAGGCACCGGCAATGGCGGCTTTATCTATACCGCACTCAAGCCGCTCAACCAACGTAAAATCAGCGCCCCGGAGATCATCAACCGGCTTCGGCCCAAGCTGAACCACTTGCCTGTCGCCTCCGTTTTCCTGCAGGCAGCGCAGGATCTGCGCATCGGCGGCCGAGGCTCCAACGCGCTCTACCAATACACCATCCAGGCCGATAACGTCACCGACCTCGCGCATTGGGCTCCTATTCTGTTGGCGCAGGTAAAAAAGCTGCCCGGTCTCCAGGATGTGAATACCGACTTTCAAGATGCTGGGTTGTCCGAATACCTGACTTACGACCGTGTCACTGCTTCGCGGCTTGGTGTCACCTCTCAGTCGCTGGACTCCGCTCTATACTCGGCCTTCGGTCAGTCCGAGGTTTCGCTCATCTATACCCAGTTGAACCAGTACTACGTTGTTCTGGAAGTGGCTCCGCCGTACTGGCAGTCGCCCGAGGGATTGAAAAATATCTATCTGCATACCGGGAATGGCGTCATTCCGCTGGCCACCATGACCAAGGCTGAGGCCACGACCACGCCTATTTCCGTGGCGCATACCGGTCTGTTTCCATCCGTAACCATCTCCTTCAATCTGGCTCCGAATGTTTCCTTGAGTCAGGCTACCCAGCTCATTGAGGAAATGCAGGAGCGCCTCGGTACTCCGGAGACTATTCACGGATTCTTTGCCGGAACTCTTCAGGCCTACCAGCAGTCACTCAGCACCGAACCTTATCTCATCATTACCGCGCTGTTGGCGGTGTATATCGTTCTCGGCATCCTCTATGAAAGCCTCATGCACCCTCTCACGATCATCTCCACGCTGCCCTCGGCCAGCGTCGGCGCAATCCTCGCGCTCATGATCTTCAAGACTGATCTCAATGTCATCTCTATCATCGGCATCATCCTGCTCATTGGTATTGTGAAGAAAAACGCGATCATGATGATCGATTTTGCACTCATGGAAGAGCGCGAGCACGGAAAGAGTACAGCCGATGCCATCTTCCAGGCCTGCATGCTCCGATTCCGCCCGATTCTCATGACGACCATGGCCGCTCTCTTCGGAGCCTTGCCGCTGGCCTTCGGTACTGGCACAGGTTCCGAATTACGCCGTCCTCTCGGCATCACCATTGTCGGTGGACTCATCATGAGCCAACTGCTTACCCTCTACACCACGCCGGTGGTTTACCTTTATCTCGATCGCCTGCGCCTCCGCGTGCTGGGCAAGCACCACGACACATTCAATCCAGAAGGAGAAGCCGCGCTATGACCTCGCCTCTCCAAGAGAAGCTTCGCTTGAGACTCTATCATTTGCCTTTGGCTGGCAGCGCACTTCTGCTCTGTTCTCTACTCACCGCCTGCACTCCCGGTCCGAAGTATCGTGCGCCGGCTCCGCCACCTTTGGCTGCAAAGTCTTACAAGGAATCGACTGTCAACTTCCAGGACGCTGAAGGCTGGAAGGTCGCCAGTCCGCAGGACGCCATGCTGCACGGCAAATGGTGGGAGATCTTCAACGATCCCGAGCTCAACGGATATGAAGATCAACTTGACATCAACAACCAGAACATCAAGCAGTTCTTTGAGAACTTGATGGTGGCGCGCGCGGAGATCCGCGAAGCCCGGGCACAATACTGGCCCACCGTGACCACCGGTCCGTCATGGAATCGCTCGAAGACTTCCGGCAACCTCGGCCGCAGCTCCACAGCCAATGCCGGGTCCACCGCCTCTACCTGGTCTTTTCCTCTGGATGTCTCCTGGACCCCCGATTTCTTCGGTAAAATCCGCAACGAGGTTCGCGAGGCGCAATCTGCAGCGCAGGTAAGTGCTGCGGATCTTGAAAATGAGAGGCTGATCGAACAGGCCACTCTCGCCGAAACATTTTTTGAACTTCGGGGGCAGGACGCTTTGCAGAAGACCCTCGACGATACCGTTGAGGCCGACAAAAAAGATCTCGAGCTCACCAAGTCGCTCTACGATACCGGCATCGATGATTATCTTGCGGTCGCAGCCGCCCAAAGCACCCTCAAAAGCGCAGAATCCGCCGCTTTGAATGTTGGGGTCTTACGTGCGCAATATGAGCACGCCATTGCTACGCTTCTCGGAAAGTCTGCCAGTGATTTTTCGATTCCTGTAAAGCCGCTTTTGATGACTCCTCCGCCCATACCTACTGGCATACCCTCGCAGTTGTTGGAACGTCGTCCCGATGTCGCGGCCGCCGAACGCACCCTGGCAGAAGCGAACGCCACCATTGGAATTGGCTACGGAGCCTTTTTCCCCTCGGTTACTCTTACCGCCAGCGGTGGTTTTGAAGCATCAACGTTAGAGCATGCATTTGACTGGCCTAGTCGTTTCTGGTCGATCGGCCCTTCTGTCTCCCAGCTTATCTTTGACGGCGGCCTCTATCGCGCTGAACTTCAGCAATACACCGCTACCTACAATGCAGATGTTGCTATCTATCGCCAAACAGCTCTAACTGCTTTCCAGCAGGTGGAAGACGAGCTGGCGGCGACACGCATTCTTTCCCAGCAGGTCCTCCGGCAACGCGAGGCAGTCGATGCTGCGCAGACCACGCTCGATCTTGAAATGGGTCGTTTCCAAAGCGGCATCGATCCTTACATCGACGTCACGACAGCGCAGGTCACGCTGCTCTCTGATCAGCAGACACTCGTATCGATCCAGATTCAGGAGGCTGTTGCCTCGATCGAATTGATTCAGGCTCTCGGCGGCGGTTGGGATCGGTCACAATTAGCCACGCCTGCACAGCTTACGGCTAAACCACCAAAAGCAGATACTGTCCTACAGCATTGATGCTCGACGTAAAACGCAGACGCCATCGTCCCTGAAGAAACAAGTTCATACGTATTCCACCCTGCAGTCCTTGACTAGGGGTGGGATACGTAATGCTTTTGGCACAGATTCCCTACTATGAACATTTAGACCAACACAAGAACCAATCCACCCCGCTCTGACGCCTGTTTCATAGGTAAGTGGCGATTCGATATTTAGGATGCAATCATCGACTTGTATCGGAAAGCTTCCAGGCGAAGAGCACGCCGCCCCCGCTGGTCAGGAGATACTGCTGGCCATCGAGCTCATAAGTAATCGGGGAGCTGGCAATGCTTCCTCCGGAACCCGCATGCCACAACGTCTTTCCATTGGCTGTGTCCAGCGCAAGAAAGTTCCCGTGCGCATCCCCGGTGAAGGTCAGCCCAGAATCGGTGGTCAAGACTCCAGAACCAGATCCTCCCGGACCGACTTCATGGCTCCAGCGAATTTTGCCCGTCTGATAATCAATCGCCTCAATGACACCCTTGCCCCACAATCCGTAATCCGCGCCCGCCCATCCATAAGTTCCATCCGCAGGTTTGGCGAAATAAATGCTCCAGCTGGGATGAGCATCCACAATGAATAAGCCTGTATGCGGATCGAAGCTGGGTGACCGGAAGTTCGTCAGACCGCCCTCGTCAGGCGCAATCAGGCGACCATCAGGAGCTGGTTCTTTTGCGGGATTGGGAATCGGCTGCCCTTTCTTATCTACGCCAAGCGTCCAGTTCACAGGTCCGAAAGGCACAGTCAGCAGATTCTTCCCATTGGTCCGGTCCAGCACAAAGAAATAGCCATTGCGAGAAGCCTGCATCAGCATCTTTCGTTGCTGTCCGTGAAAAACGCCATCCACCAGCACTGGGGTTTCGACAGCATCCCAATCGTGCGTGTCATGCGGCGAAGGCTGAAAGGCCCACACCAGCTTCCCTGTGTCAGGATTCAGCGCGACGATGCTCCCGGTGTAGAGATTATCTCCGGGGCGCGTGGAGCCGGTAAGAACCGGCGTAGGATTGCCTGTCCCCCAATAGATGAGGTTAAGATCCGGATCATACGTCCCGGCCATCCACGTGGTGCCGCCGGTAGCGGTGTTCGGAGTGCCCGCAGGCGGCGTCACATCCCACTGCCATTGCGTTTTGCCTGTCTCCGGGTCAACCGACCGGATGAAGGTTTGGAGATTGTCCATGTCGCCGCCAACTCCAACGATCACGTGGTTGCCCACGATGAGCGGCGCCATCGTCGTCCAGTATCCCTTCTCGACATCTGCGATCTGCACAATCCACCGCACCGTTCCGTCTTTGGCATTCAGTGAAATAAGGTGCGCATCAGGAGAGGTAAAGTAAATCCAGTCCTTATAGATCGCGACTCCGCGCTGGCCAATATGGTCGCCCTTGTTCGGCGGATAGGTATAGTGCCAGAGTTGCTGGCCCGAACGCGCGTCAACTGCCCAGAGGTTGTCCGGAAGAGTAAAGTACAAAATTCCATCGACCAAGATTGGCGATGATTTGATGGTCGCGGTATGCTCCGTCTGAAATGCCCATGCAAGCGTCAGGCGATTCACATTCTGCGGAGTAATCTGCGTCAATTTGCTGTGACGCTTACCAGAATAGTCGCCGTGATAGCTCGGCCAACTATCGGCGGGCGGCTTGAGCAGCATCGTCGCATCCACATTCTGCGCCGGGAGCGAGTAAGGTGAAGCGCTTACCATTGCGCTCGCCACCACGACAAATACATTCTTCAAAAACTTCATATCGGCAGATAACCCTTCTGTGCGATGCGTCATGCAGCGCGGAGAAAATCAGCGCAGCGTTTGCAGATAAGCCATCAAGTTATGGATGTCGGCGTCGGTGTACTTGCTGAAGAGATCGACATGCGCGTTCACCGGAGAATCAACCACGTACTTCACACGGCTTACCGGCCAGGACCGATAAGTGCCATCGGCATCACGCATTCCAACGACGAACTCATCGAGATACGCCACAGTTCCCGTTAATTTTTGTCCCGAAGGAAGTGTAACTGTCACATGGCTTTTAGCTCCGCGGGGATAGAGCATGCGCTCCTCCAGCTGAAGCCCTTCATAGCGTGTGGCGATACCAGCAAGGTCGCCAGTCGGTGAGTGGCATTTCGCGCAGGTCCCGGCACCGTTAAAATACTGCTTCCCCATAGCCACGTTGCCGGTTTGCAGATCGGATGCATCCACGCCACGACGCCCGCCCTTCATGGAGGCAGCCTTGGTTGCCTGTGCATGAATAAAAGCGGAGAGACTAAGCAGCTCCTGGCTGGAAAAATTGAAGGCCGGCATCTTTTTTTCAGGTCGCCCATCGCGCACGACCTCTGAGATCTTATCCCCGGCCACATCCGCCTGTACCAGCTTCGACCGCGTCAGATCAGGCCCGGTCTCTCCGCCCATGGTGTCGCGGCCATGACAAAAGGCGCAGTTCTGATGGAAGAGCGCACCTCCAGCCTCGGCCAAACCGGAAGAGTGTGCCCCTGAAGAGTTATCGCTCGCACCCGAGGCCATTTCTGGCGCAGACAAACCGGGGCTGGCAAGATAGCGCTCCAATGCCGTCAACTCATCATCCTGCAGCTTGGGAAAACCCGGCATGCGCCCCTTGCCTTTGTGGACCAGATCAGTAATCTGCTGGTCTGTCAGCTGGCGTTTTATGCCAACCAAGGGTGGAAACGCAGGCAGGATGCCTTCACGCTGCTCACCGTGACATATGGCGCAGTGGTTCGCATAAGACTCTGCACCTTGCTTGTCTGGAGCAGCGCCGCTCGGCGATTGGGCTGCCTGTGATCGACCATCACCAGAAGCTGCGTAAACAGGCACCAAGGTAGCGTGAAAGACAAGAAATCCCACCCCTGCTACAAGTACTGCATTCAAAAATCTTTTCATACGTAATAAAACTCTCATCCATTCGCGGTGAACAATGCCGGAAAGTACCGTAGCAAGAACTATCCCGAATATTTGATCAACTGCATAAACCCGTAATCCATATGGAGCTGCTGATGACAATGCATCAGTGTGTCACCCGGGTTGTTCGCGACAAAGTCGACCTCGACTGTGTCCAGCGGCATGACATTGATGACATCTTTCATCAATCCGCTGATCTGCTTATCGCCGATGCGGGTTACCTCGAAAGTATGCCGATGCAGGTGTATCGGGTGCTGGTCTCCGCTGCCATTGCGAAAAACCATCCTGTACCGCTTGCCCTGCTGCACCATTAGCGGCTCGATCTCCGGCCAGGATTTGTTGTTAATCGTCCACGTATCGAACTTGGAATCGCGCTTGGGGCCGTTATCGCGAAAGGTAAGGACGAACGTTTCATCGGCCGCCTGGGCTGCTGGCGATGCGGCCGTGTTGGCGAATTGCGTATAGTCCCATTCGCTCGGTGAGGGATCTTTCCACACCGGCGCACCTGTTTTTCCCGCGTACTCAACCACAACACCAAGCCCCATCTCCCGCGCCTTCGCGAGCGTCGAGCCAAGAACCCAGACACCGGGCGAGTTCATTTCGACGATCGCATCCACGCGCTCCGCAACCGCGAGCGAGAGCACCTCAACAGACTTCGGGTTCGGAACGGGATTGCCATCCATTGCCAAAATGGTGAATTTGTGGCCGGGCAGTGCAAGGACAACGTTTTCTGTCGCACTGGCGTTTAACAGCCGCATCAGCACGCGCTGGCCCTGTTTTACGCGGATCGGTTCACCAGCTCCCAGCATGTGTGCGCCAATCGTCGCGTATTGATACCCCACATCAGAGCCAGTCGTAAGCGGCATGTTCGACGACTGCTCACGCATCGTCTCGACCATCGGTACGAACGAAGGTCCCCAATGATGAATCGCCAGATTGATCTCTTGGTCGTAATGCGCAGGCTGCTCCCTACCCTCCACCAGCAGGAAGCCAAACTGACCGGAATACGTACCCACGGAAAGGTTATCGTAGGCCGCGGCGTGCGTATGATACCAGCGGGTGCCTGAGGGCTTTGGAGTGAATGTGTACCGGTGCGTATTGCCGACAGGAATCATCGGCGACCCCTCTTCCATCGCTCCATCGTTCAGCGAATCGATGGCGAGGCCATGCCAGTGAACCAGGTCCGGATTCTGGCTCGCATTGGTCACATCAATGGTCACCGGAACACCTTCGCGCAACCGCAGAAGCGGCCCCGGGACCTGCCCGTTATATGAAAGTGTCTTGACCGTGACTCCAGGACCAATCTCCAACGAACAGGGCTCGATGCGAATCGCGTGATCGGCCTTCCCTGCCGGGAGTGCATTGCTTTGTTTCGCCTGCAAAGGAAGCGCGGCATGAAGTGACCTGCTTACCAGCAATGCGCCTGCCGAAGAGATGAAGCTTCTACGATTGATGATTACCACCCTCCCATTTTGGAAAACATTTGGCTGCGCACAAATCTAATTTGATCCTACCGAACCTTTCTAAACCATACAGCGCTCACTATCAACCCAGCCCGGTACGCTCACAGCGGTTTGTACCGCACCCGAAGCCGCGTCCGGTACTCAAACCTTTAAGTACAAAGGTCGTCCGACATGATTGTGCTCGACGAGGCTCACTGAAAATGGAAAAGAGAATTTAGGCGCTGAAATTAGGAATGAAGACGGAAACGCGGAGTTTTTAGTTGCACTTAAGTCGTCGTGCGAGAACGGTCCAACTTTGCATCAGCCGGACCTCTCCATGCCGTCGCAACCAGGTACCATGCCGGCCAACTCAATGCCCAATTGGGAATCCATGAGCCGCTGCTGCTCCATGTAGGACTCGTCAGCAGCGTGATAGCCACCGCCAGAATGAGTGCCGTCCTCAGCCTGATCTGCGAAATTTGCAGACCGCGGCGAACGCCCCAGACCGCAGGAAACATAAAGAGGAGCAGGCAAAACCGCGACAGGGATTCCACCCGAAATCTCGCCAGGCAAAACACGCATGGCAGGAAGGACAAAACGGCACTCACTCGTACGGTCCGCCGCGACACCGACCCCATGACAAAGCCGCCTGTCCAGGACCACCCGATCAGCAACAGCACATTGCACAATAGCAAGGTGAAGCCGGGGCCTATCGTCAGCCCCGTCGCTTTGAAAACTGTGGGATGGATGAGCCGTTGATACGTCTGACTGACAGAGACAGAAAATCCCATCAGAAGAAGGCTGCCCGGAAGCGCCAGGCCGAACGACGCAAGCCATGGACGCCAGCTCTTCCAGTCGACCAGTTGCCGGCGTGCGACTAAGCCCAGCACACCCCACAATCCCTGCCATGCGCTTTCGCCCGCTTCCACCAGATCGCCCAGAACCGCTTCCCGTTCGTCGTGCTCCAGCAGGTACGCGGCAACCTCCACGAATGACCAGCCGGTGCTCGTCATAAGCTGCTCCCACTCCGGTTCGCCACCCATGACGCACCGCGGCTTACCCGAATCACTGCATCGTAGAAACTCTTCGCCGCCAGCACGCCTTCGGGCGTCACTTGAACCATGCGCTTAGCGCGTCCGCCTCGCTGCGGCGTAGCGTCACTCATCCAGGTCTTGAGCAGGCCTTTTGTTTCAAGACGGTCAATGGTCGTATAGAGAGCACCTATCGAGCACTTGCGGCCAGTGCTCTCTTCAATCTCTTTCCGAATCGCTGCTCCATACGCCTTGTCTCCAAGTCCAGCAGCCGCAGTAATCAACAGATACTCGAATTCGCCAAGCATGATTAGAGTCACATTGTGATGCTAATCATGCTCCCTGTCAAGACAGTCTGCTGAGCCTGTTAGATGGAATTTTTCGTATGCATCAAGGCGCATTCAAATGTGCCGCACGAGATATCGCACTTGTTTGTCGGCTGACAAATGGCCTTCGCCGACCTGAGTGAAGCCCATCTTTTCGTGGAAGACATCCGATGAGAGATTGGGAGGAACTTTATTGACCTCACACCCTACGAAATCATATTCCCGCTGAGCAGCCCATTCGATAAGGTCGGCATACAGCGCTCCGGCAAGACCCTGACGGCGCGAAGTAGAGGCAACCACGATGCGGTCGATATAGACAAAGTTTCTATATCGCTCTCGGAACCAGTTGAAGTTGCGATTATCGTATTTCGCACTAGGATCGAGCGCGAGGAGGAAGGCTTCTGCAGGTTTGACCCCGCGTGCATAACAGGCTTTTTGCATCAGAGCGTTTAGCTGAATCTCATCCAGCCACGAGGTCTCTTTCGCGTGAGCATTATTCAATGCGAGCAAACCCGGTAAGTCGAGATCGGACAAGGGTACAATCGTCCTCTTGTTCATTGAAATGTCTGTGATCCCTTTCTTTGTCCTCTGTCTCGTGCATGTTCGTCACTCCTCGTACGATATTCCTCTCTCGCGTTGCACAGCAGACCACGACGAAAACTGATTGTGTTACGCCCCAATTGGTGGTCTACTTATTCGCGTCTATCGTCACAAACTTCAAGTACCAGTAAGCACCACCTTCCCCCCTAACGAAATTTATGTTCCAGTGAGTGACCCAGCATGAAACTCAGAACGTCTATCGCTCTCGCAGCTGTCTGCTCTTGCCTGCCATCCATGCTTTACTGCCAGAAGCAAGCCACTCCGCCAGCACCGCCGGCTGCCGCGCCATCGATCCTGCAGGAATACGATCAGGCTCTCGATCAGATCGCCGAAAAAGCCATGCGCTCCGTCGTCGAGATCGATGTCACAGGCTACGGCGTCCCCGAGCACGACGACAACAATTCACAAATGCTGCAGCGCCAGCGGTCATTGGGTTCCGGCGTCATCGTCGATCCAGACGGATACATCGTCACCAACAACCATGTCGTAAACGGTGCAGTGCGCATTCGCGTCATTCTTGCGCCCGCAACCGTCGAGATGGTTCCCTATCACACCTCGCTCGCGCGCCAGCAGCGAGTATATGAAGCGAAACTCATCGGTACCAATCGCTATGCCGACCTGGCCGTAATCAAAATCGAAGAAACGAACCTTCCCTTCATCCCGCTACCGGATGAGCAATTTCATGTCCGCCTCGGGCAAACGGTTCTGGCCATCGGCTCTCCTGAAGGTCTGGATCACACCGTCACCAAGGGCATCGTCAGTGCCGTAGGAAGACAGCCCGAACTCGACCGTCCCATGGTCTACATTCAGACTGACGCGCCCATCAACCCAGGCAACAGCGGCGGCCCATTGATCGACCGCGGCGGCAATCTCATCGGCATCAACACCTTCATCTTCACCTCCGGCGGAGGCAGCGAAGGTCTCGGCTTCGCAATCCCCGAACCCATCGTGCGTTTTGCCTACAACGAGATCAAAGCACACGGCATCGTTCGTCCCATCACGATCGGAGCCCACGCACAAACCATCACGCACGATCTCGCCACCGGCCTCAAGCTCGCGCAGGATTGGGGCGTCATCATCTCCGACATAGATCAAGGCAGCCCCGCAGAAGCCGGAGGCTTGCGCGCCGGCGATGTGGTCACAAGCATCGATGGAATACCGATCGATTCGCTGCCCAAGTACACTGCATTTCTTTATCTTCACCCAGCCGGATTTCCCATTCAGATGCAGGTCACGCGGAGTGGCCAGACAGTCACCGCGGGTATTACGCCTGCGGAAGCCCCGCCAACCGTCGAAAATCTCTCCGATTTCATCCACCCGAAGACAGACCTCATCGCATCACTCGGCATCTTCTGCATCGACCTCAAAGGACCGCTGGGTACCGCGATCCAAAGCCGCTCCGGGACAGGAGTGATTGTGGCCGGGGTGCTCAGCGGTGAGCCGGCAACCCTTGCCGATCTTCAAGTCGGAGACGTCATCCGCTCCATCAACGGCAAGCCAGCCACTAATACAGAAAACTTACGACAAACATTGGCAGGTTTCAAAACTGGTGACGCTGTCGTCTTCGAAGTCGAGCGCCAGTCCGTCATTCAATATGTTGCCTTCGAAATGGAATAGGGTATCTCGTTACACTCGACCATCCAAAGAAGGTCACACCTCTCAACTCTCGGGCTACTGGTCCGTTTATATGGGAGCAATGTGACCTCTTGTAGTCTAAAATCTCTGACATCCTTGTTGATCTCGCCCAGCACTTCGAATCAAGGTCATTCTGCACTTCCGTCTAGCCCAGTTGGAGTCAGCTAGCCACGCGTCGTGGGTGGAGCGACGGAAGCGCCGCTAAGTGAACCGCGAGGTACAAGGTAAAGCTGATTGCTGACTGCCGCAGTTTGAGGCCAACTGCTCGCGATACGTTCTCGCCATGGACGTACGACTGGGTCTCGCAGGTGTCGAGCGCCAAGGTGGTCTATGCGGAGATTTTTACAGAAGGCAGGATGGCTGGTCAGTATCGTCCTGAGACTGTGGCTTATCACCGCCGTATGTGAACCAGCGGTTTGGGCGTCGTCTCGCCAAGTGACGGGGTTCCATCATACGATGTGGACCTCTGATGACGGCCTTGGTGCAATCTTTGATGTCCAGCAAGCCGGTGATGGATATCTGTGGCTCACCACATCGACCGGAGTCTTCCGCTTCGACGGAGTCCGCTTCCAATCCATAGAAGAAGTAACGAATGGAGCGGTAGAAAACAGCCAGATTCACTCGGCCTTCCTGTCCTCTTCCGGAGGTGTCTGGCTAAAGACGCGGGCTGCCGGACTTCTCTTCTGGAAAGATGGCCGGCTGAGCGTATTTACAGATAGGCGTTGTACTCCGGCCTTGCAAATGGAAGGGCTGGCCGAGGATCAAGATGGGGCTTTGTGGATCCAGGGGTCAGCCGGCCTCTTTCACATGCGAGGGCCGGTATGTGAGCAGGTTGGTGCAGAACACGGATACCCCGGTGGTTTTCCGGCAGCTATCCTGGTTGACCGCAAGGGAACCGTTTGGGTGAGGACGCTCACCGGCGATCTTCTCTTTCTGTCCCGGGGCCAGTCCAAGTTCCAACGTCTTCCATATGCTGCCGGTGCGATCTCCGCTGCTTTCGTTCTAGCCGCGCCTGCGCACAACGCCTTTCTCCATGAGGCACCGGATGGCGCAATCTGGCTGTCGGACGATTATGGCCTTCGCCGCGTGACAAACGCAGCAGGTGCTCCTGTCGTCGCATCCCCACCCGGCAAAGGGCGCCGCAAGGAAAATGCTCAATTCGGAGACTTCACTTTCGGCGCCGACGGTTCTCTTTGGGCGGCATCCGACCGAGGAGTGCGACGATTCGACCACGTCGAGCGGTGGCAAACGCCCATAGCGATGACAGATTCTCCTGGGGAAAGATTCACAACTGAGCAAGGATTCAGTTCCAACACCGCATGGAAAGTGTTGATTGATCGAGAGAGCAGCGTATGGGTGGGGACGAATGCGGGCCTCGACCAGCTTCGACGCACCACACTTACAGCACTGGTGCTTCCACAGACTGAAGAGCATGATTTTGGCGTCGCAGCCGGAGATCAGGGCTCCGTATGGATCGGAAACAGGAGTATGCCCCTCACCCGTGTTGCCGACGATGGCAGCATAACGACCTTCCCTGAGACTCATGGCACCGTCTGTCTCCGACGTGATCGCAATGGAACGATCTGGTCGGCTGGCGGAGGTGACTCCCAACTTTGGCGGTACTCCGCAACGGGGTTAACGTCTCTTCACTACCCCGAAGAGGAAGCAGGTCCCGTCATTTCGCTCGCAGTCGATCGGAACGGTGACCCGTGGATCTCTACCGCGATTGGCGGAACATACCATTTCAGCCATGGCGTATGGAGCAGACAGAACGAGACTCTCGGTAAGAGGCCCGGCATCATCGGCGCCATGACGGGTGATGACGCGGGAAACGTCTGGTTTGGCTTCTCGAATAACCTGGTCCGGTGGGATGGAAGTGCGTATCAGAGATTCTCATTCCCGAACGGCGCGCGAGGCGTCTCGGAAAGTACGATGTCGGTTCGGGGAGCCCATGTCTGGCTGGGAGGATCAGGCGGAATCGAGCTGTTTACACAGGGTCATTTTTATCTTCTTCACTGGATAGATCAGGGTCTGCCTGGGAGAGTATCCGGCGTAGTGGAAACGGAGACCGGTGAGCTTTGGGCGAACGGATCCTCTGGCGTCACTCATGTCTCCGCTGCCGAGTTAGCGAGGTGGCTCGGCGACCCAACCTCCGCGATTTCCGCGGATCATCTCGCTGCATTGGACGGCCTTCCTGGGTACTCAGCAGAGAGGATTCCAGAGCCATCGGTTGCGGAGTCGCGCGAGGGCCGACTGTGGTTTGCTACAGCCAAGGGCGTCGCCTGGCTCGATCCGGCGAAGCTCGAGGAAAATCGCAACCGTATACCGCCTCCCGTGATGATCACCGCGATTCTCGCGAATGGAAAAACCTACGCGGTTCCAAACAGCCTCAAGCTTCCTGCGCACACAGACAAGCTGGAGATCGATTACACCGCCCTGAGTCTTGCCATTCCCGAGCGCGTGTTATTTCGCTACAAGCTCGACGGTGTCGATAGCGAATGGCAGGAAGCTGGCACGCGACGGCAGGCCTTCTACACCAGCCTGCCTCCGGGTCATTATCGCTTTCACGTGATCGCGTGCAATAACGACGGTGTATGGAATGAATCCGGGGCAAGTCTGGGCTTCGCACTTGCACCGGCCTATTACCAGACATGGTGGTTTACAGCCCTATGCGGCCTTGTCGCTGTTCTCATCTTGCGGTGGCTGATCCGTCTGCGCATCCGCAGCATCACGCATGAAATGCAATCGCGCCTCGCAGAGCGGCTGGGGGAACGGGAACGCATTGCGCGTGACCTGCACGACACCCTGCTGCAGAGTTTTCAGGGCTTGATGATGAAGCTTTACACCTTGACTTACGTCCTGGACCGGCCAGCCGCAGCACGCGAAAAATTGGAAGGCCTCCTGGAGGAGGGTCGGCAGGCCATCGACGAGGGACGGGATGCGGTGCGAGGGATGCGCTCGTCGACAGTCACCCAAAACGACCTACCCCATGCCCTCGCCATGGTCGGAGAGAGGCTCGCGGCCGAGCAAAATGCCCAGAACCCCGTGGACTTCCGTGTGATGGTCGAAGGAAAGCCGCGAGATATGCACCCGATCTTGAGGGACGAGGTGTACCGCATTGCCAGTGAGGCCACACGCAATGCTTTCCGGCACTCAGGGGCGACGCGGATTGCCGTCGAAATCTGCTATGACCACAGGCAACTTCTGGTACGCATCGAGGACAACGGAAAAGGCATCAACCCGAAGGTTCTGGATTGCGGAGGACGTGAAGGACACTACGGCTTGACCGGGATGCGCGAGCGCGCAAAACTTGCAGGCGGCAAATTGACTGTCCGGAGTAGACTCGACTCGGGTACGGAGATTGAACTAACAATTCCTGCATCCCTCGTATACGCAAAAACGTCTTAGTCTCAAATGAAGAGCAAGGCACCAAGTGGCCGGCGGAGGCACTGAAACTAGCCGGTGGCACGCGTGAGAACGTGAGATTGATTCCTTGCCCCTCCGTAGCTGCCAGACTAGGATTCCCTGGTACCCCCGAGCGATTATGAACGACCAAATACGTGTTCTCAGTGTCGACGATCATCCGCGCATGCGCGAAGGGATTGCCATGGTCATCAATTCCCACCCGAACATGCTGATGGTCGCGCAAGCATCCAACGGACGCGAGGCGATCGAATGTTTTCGTGAACACATGCCCGATGTCACCCTCATGGATCTCAGGCTACCGGACATGAGCGGCATCGACGCCGCCGTTGCGATTCGGACGGAGTTTCCAGAAGCGCGCATCATCATTTTGACTACGTTTGATTCCGACACCGATCTGCGGCGTGCCATTGCAGCAGGGGCAAGCGCTTTCGTGCTTAAGAGTGCGCCTCCGGGGAAACTCTTGGCGACAATCCATCAGGTCCACGCAGGAACGCAGAGTCCGGATTGACGTAGAACCCGACCTTTCCGACGGATCAGGGCAGCAGGCCAACGCGCAGCAGCAAATCCTGGAAGCGCTGATCCTTGCGAAAGCGATCAAACACAGGATCGACCCCGAGATACGACATCCACACGGCATGATCCTCATAGGCAGCATTGAGCCACTTGAAGGTTTGCTCTTTGTTATTGAGCGCAGCATAGATTTGCGCAAACCCATAGGGTGACACATAGCGCTCGCGAGAAGTCTTTTGCAGCTGAGCAACAATCCGAAGGGCTTCAGCCTGCTTCCCCGCCACAGCCTGAGCGACTGCCACCTGAGCCAGATAGAGCGGGCTGCCTCCAGAAAGCCTGGCCGCCAGCTGTAGTTCAGCGAGACCTTGTTTGTGCAACCCTGCTTGCACGTAGCTGTCACCGAGCAGCAAATGAGCTGCTGCGAAGTTTGGGTCCAAAGCAAGTGTTTTCCGGCTCTGCTCAATTGCAAGGTCATATCTGCCCGCGAGATAGTAACGGAGTGCCACCCAGGTGCCGATCATGAGGTTGAGCGGATCGAGTTCTAATGCCTGTCTTGCCTGGAGCAGCGCCTCATCGTGCCGCCCCTTTATCGACAGATAGTCTCCATACCAATGATGCGCATTTGCATTTTGAGAATCCAACTGCAGCGCGCGTTTGAACTCAGCCTCTGCTCCAGGCCAATCCCATCTGTGGTCAAGAAGCAGAGCCAACGAGGCATGGGCCTCAGCGGACTGTGGATCAAGTTCAATCGCTTTGAGCGCCGCTGAATGGGCCTTCGGAAGGGCTTCGTCAGGAGACACGAAACCGTGCCAGGCCAGTCCGCTATTGCAATCCGCTAGTCCGGAGTAGGCTGCAGCGTAGGCAGGGTCTTTTTCTATTGCTTGTTGGAAGTAAATCGACCCCTGCTGCAGGCCGTCGCCAGTCCGCTTGTTCCAGTAATAGCGGCCCTTGAGGTAAGCGTCATGTGCCTCCGGATCAATGTGCTTTGCGCTCGTAAGTTCGGCTCGCGCAGCAGGGGTGAGTACAGTTCTGGTTTGAGACGCGATCTCTCGCGCGACATCGTCCTGCAGAGTGAGGACATCGCCGAGCGGCCCTTCGAAGGACTGTGCCCAGAGATGCTTGTCGCTCCGGGTGTCGATCAGCTGGGCTGTGATGCGCACACGATCCCCAGATCGCACAACCGATCCTTCGACAACGGCGTCGACATTGAGTTCGCGAGCGATCTGGGCCAGCGGTTTCTGCGTGCCCTTGACCTGCATCACGGATGTCCGCGAGACGATGCGCAGGCCGGGAATTCGCGCCAGCTCGGTAATCAGCTCATCGGTCATTCCGTCGGCAAAATATTCTTCCCTCGTGCCCGGAGACAGATCGTTGAGGGGTAACACGGCAAGCGAGCGGATCGGGGCTGCCTGCAGGTGGTGGTGCCGGAACCATAAAGGGGTGATGGCGATCAGGATCAGGCAGGCAATCGGCAGAAGCCATCGGAGCTTTGGAGTCCTGGGTTTATCGGTTGGCAAAACTGCCGGACTTGATTGCAGAACCGCGGTCGCGTTTCCGTTCTGCTCCGGAAGAGAGTTCGGAGCCTGCCCCGGCAGCATTTCGACAGGCGCGATGAAGCGGTAGCCCCGGGTGGGGACTGTTTCGATGATCTTCGAATCCCGGCTGCTGTCGCCCAGTTCACGCCGCAGGATGCCGACCGTCCGGGTGAGCGTGTTTTCTTCGACGAAGGTGTTGGGCCAGACGGATTCCAGCAGTTCCTGCTTGTCCACCAGGTGCCCGGCCCGGTTGACCAGCAATGTCAGCACGCGCAAGCTCTTTGGTTCCAGTGCGATGCGCTGGCTTCCTCGGCTCAGGGTGAAATCTTCCTCACTCAGTTCGAATTCAAGGAACCGGTAGCTTGCCATCGCTCCCCGCAGAACCTCAGGAAAACCTCACAAAAGCATAACTCGGAAAACAACGACTTCGCACTGTAGTTGAAGCAATCTTGAGCGCATTCGATGGGCGGTCCTGGCGGGAAGGAAGTCTGGATTCCCAGACCACGATCATCAGGAAGGTCAAGCAACAACCAGGAATTTAGGAGGGATGACGATGAAAAGGATGAAGAAGATGATTCCACTGGGGATCGCTGTAACAATCCTCGCGTGTGCTTTCGTAAGAGACGCCAGAGCGCAGGATCCAATCACCGCCTGGAACGAGATTGCCGAGAAGGCGGTGAAAACCGCCGGAGATCCGCCGCCGGTCGCAGCGCTGGATTTTGCCATCGTCCACCTCGCAATCTACGACGCCGTCGAATCCATTGACCGCCGGTACCGTCCGTATCACGCCTTTATTCGCCACGCGAAAGGTTCGCCAACCGCTGCCGCGGCAAAGGCCGGTCACGACGTGCTGGTAGGACTCTTCCCCATGCAAAGCGCAACATTGGACGCGGAGTATGAGAACTTTCTGACGGCGAACTGGATTGATCCCTTTGATCCGGGAACGAAGGTAGGCACCCAGGCTGCGGCTGCAATACTGTCGCTGCGCTCGAACGACGGACGTAATCCTCCTAACCCGCCGCCCTTCCTTGGCAGTGATGCTATTGGCCAGTGGAGACCCACGCCGTCACTCCTGCCCGGGCCGCCGCCTTCACTTGCGCCGGGACTCACTCCCTGGGTAGCACACGTGACGCCGTTCACGATGAGGAGCGACTCGCAATTTCGCGTTGGGCCGCCGCCTGATCTTTCCAGCGAAAAATGGGCGACAGACTATAACGAAATACAATCCGTGGGCTCCCTCACAAGCACCACGCGTACTCCTGAGCAGACGGATATGAGCTACTTCTGGGCCGACAGTGGGCCGATACTGTGGCAAAACGCCTTGCGCTATCTCTCCAACAGGTACCTCAACGACATCGGCGACTCGGCTCGCATGTTTGCCTTGGCGGATACGGCGCTAGCCGATGCCCAGATCGCCTGCTGGGATGGCAAATATCATTACACCTTCTGGCGGCCAATCACCGCTATTCGCCTGGGCGATCAGGACGACAATCCGTCTACCAATGTCGATCCAGACTGGCAGCCGCTTATCAACACGCCTAATTTCCCGGAATACCCTTCGGGGCACGCCACAATCAGTGGCGCGATTTCCTATGCGCTCCGGCTCTTCTTCGACACCGATGTGCTGTATTTCGAAATGACCTCGACGACCGCGCTGGCACAACAGAAGACGCGCACGTTCTACCGCTTCTCGCAGGCGGAGGACGAGGTCGTTGATGCACGCGTATTTTCGGGAATTCACTACCGCCACACTGACAATGTCTCGCGGATATTGGGCCGTCGTGTTGCGCGCTGGTCCTTCGAAAACTATTTCCAGCCGCTCTGCGATCAGCGCCACAGGGACCATCGCTGGGAGAGGGCAGATCCATGCGACACGCGAGAACGGCATCCATGAAAGGCCAACGAGAGAAACAGCAGAGGGTCAGGAGCCCCTGGGATTACTGAGGCTTCTACGCAGGTGAACCATGCCGATTCGACGCGCCATGATTGCAACGTTCGGATTGCTGGCCATCCTCAGTTTGTCGTGGCCAGCATCTGGACAAGAGCCTTCTCTCCCACTTCTAGTGGGGAGCACAGGCTCCTGTTTCAGCAGCGTGATGGCTTGACTCACATTAAGGCGCGGGTGCATAGCAAGGGTACGACCTTACTCTTAGACACTGATTCAACTGTCACACTGCTTTCGCGGAGGCTGGTTTCAACGCTGAAGCGCATTTGTTGGAGACTTCCAATTCGCTGACGCAGAAGGCCTCCTCGGAAACGATGTTCTGAGCCTGTTCAAATCCGAAACCTTTGACTTCAAAAGCTCCATACCCATTCTGGAAGACTGCTGAACCGCCGGGCTATCAAGTTACTTCCGTCATCTTCCTCCCCGCAGGTGGGACATCTATATTCTCCAGAGTGTTTCCTAATTGCTTACTGCGAGTGCGTATTCCCCCCACGCACTCAATCGCTATCTTCCACAACAGGCGCTTACACTCTTTGAGCCAATAGTGCTTCTTCCCTGAAATTCAACACACGTAACTATTTGATCGCTCGCTCCTGGGCGTGGAGGTGTACATGTCAGCTGCAGAATCCCCCCTCGACATCATTACTCATGACCTTGCAGTCTCAACCCATGAACTACGTCTTCCCAGCATTCAGGAAATCGCGCAGGCAGAACCTAAGCCATTTCCCACTCGACCCGACGCACCTGCCTCGACAAATGACGTATTGTTGAAGTCTGCTCCTGAGCCATTTTTTTCAGTTCCAACTGTCGTTACGACATCTGAACAAGTACAAGATCTAGGCGCTTCGCCGTTTGAGGCTGTCGGTCGCCTTAACTTTCAATGGAGAGGCAATTCATACTTTGGGACTGCGTGGGCAGTGAGTCCCACAGGCCTTATTACTGCCGCTCATAATGTTTGCGATAAAGAGAGTGGAGAGCCGTGGACATCCATTGAGGATAGAGATTGGTCAAGCGATGTCCTCTTTAGGCCTCAGTACAATGACGGGCGATCTGTTGGAACTTACCGGATTAAGAGAGTCCATATACTGCGTGGATGGACGGAGGGAGGCACAACGATGTATGACCTTGCCGTGTGCATTACAGATCAACCGATGCATCTCACCCCGATTCCAGTTGCCGCAAATCTTCCACTGCAAATGAATCCAATCTACACATCCATTGGGTATCCGGGGCAGCCTCTTGGGGGTTATGACTTCAACGGAAAAATTATGTGGAAGAGCATGGGTGACTATGTAAATGGGGTAAAAGATCAATCCTACACAGTTGGAAGCATCCTTTCTCAAGGAGCTGCCGGTGGTCCCTGGTGGGTCAAGATAAACGGTAGCAATTATGTGAATGGGTTGACCTCCCGTGGAGGAGCAACAACGAATTCGTCTCCCTATTTTGGTACCGGACTTGTGAAGTTATATAGGAAGGCTATTGAGTAAAGGATGTTTTCTCTGCTTCTATACGGGCATTCCATGGAATGCCCGTATCTTTATGTCTGAGCGATTGACTTCGGCGAAAAATCCGGAGACGTGATGCACTCTGACTGCCCAGCGCGGCATTTCGGGCCGCTAGGTTTCAGGGAAGCCAACACGACGCACCAGATCCTGGAAGCGCGAATCGGAACGCAACGGATCGAGGCAGGGATCGATTTTGAGATAGGTGAGTCCCTTATCGCGCGCGGAAAAGGATTTTTCCAGCCACGCAAAAGCCTCATCCTTTAATCCGAGCCCAGCATAGATCAGCGCGATCTCATAGCGGCCCACGCCATCCTTCTGCACTTGTTCCTCCAGCTGCCGGACCCTCGCGAGCGCCTCGTCGGAACGTCCCATGCGGGCGTACGCATTCCCGGCGTGGCCTATGGCATGGGGCCGACCTCCAAGTTGACGAAATTGCTCAAGCGCCTGCGGGTACATCCCTTTTTCGACATAAATAACGCCGAGCGGAAAGATCGTTTCCAGAGGATTGGGCCCCATCTCGTTCGCCCTTTGAATCTGAACCAATGCTTCGTCATATCGCCGCGCATAGTAATACGCGAACCCGCTGCTCATCAAGGAACGGCTCGACACAGGATCGAGTTCCAGAAGCTGTTTCAGCTGCTCGATTGCGTCCTCTAACCTGCCGACGCGTATCAGGTAGTTGCCATAAGCCGCGTGCGTGGACGCGGAGCTCATATTCAGCTCGAGCGTGCGCTTCATCTCCCGTTCGCAGGTCTCCCAGTCCCAGCTCAGATTCAGAACTGCAGAGGCAAGCTCAGCGTGGCCCTGAGGGAAAGCATCATCGAGTTCGATCGCATTCACGGCGGCTGCCTTCTGTTTTGAAAATGCCTCCGAATACGACATCCAGCCCGCTTCGCCGAGCCACCCGTAGGCGTTTGCGAGTCCAGCATAGGCCGGTGCGTAGTCGGGGTCCTCTTCAATGGCGCGCTGCATGTAGCCAGTTGCTTTTCGCGGATCTCCGGTAGTCAGAGAATGAAGGCCCTGCAGGTAAAAGTCCTGCGCCTCTTTTCTGACCGAGCGCGGACGCGCCAGCCGCGCCTGTTCCTGCGGTGTGACGTTGACGCTAATCTCGTCAGCAATGGACTGCGCGACCTCGCCCTGCAGTGCGAGCACGCTGGTCAGGTCGCGCACATAACTGCGCGCCCATAGATGTTCGTCCGTGCGCGCGTCGATGAGCTGTGCGGTAATGCGCACCTCGTTGCCGTCGCGCAGTACCGATCCTTCGACGACTGCGTCCACTGACAGTTCTCGCGCGATTTCGGGCAGCGTTTTCTTTGTATTCCTATAGGTCGTTGTCGAGGTCCGGGAGATGACGCGCAAAGCGGAAACCTGCCCCAGGTCTGAAATCAACTCATCGGTGATGCCGTCAGCAAAGTAATCCTGGTTCGGGTCGCCAGTAAGATTCTCAAGGGGAAGAACCGCGATCTTTCGAATCGAAGAGTCCGGCACGCCTCCGTGCCGCCAGAAGCGGAAGCCGGCGTAAATCGCAACCGCCAGAACAGCCGCTGTAGCAGCGAGCGAGAGAATGACCCAGCGTGGAAAGTGATGCTCAGGCTTTACCGCGTCTTGCCGGGGCGTTTCCGCAGCCGGGACCGCAACAGGCTCGGAGGCCACCTCCGGGGTCTCAAAATAGAACTTCGGAACGTACGATCCAGCCAGAAGCTCAATGCGGATTCCCGGCGGCTCTGCCGCTTCCCGGTAATACTGTCCGAGCTTCTTGCGGACTTCAGTCGCCTTCACCCGCACTACGGCGTCGTTGGCCGTGTCATAGTCGATCGGGCGCCCGAACATTTCCGCGCCGATCATGCGCTCGCGCAGGTTGTCCAGGCGACCAGCCAGGGCGTGCTCCACAATCAGCTGCAGGAAGTCCTGGGCACGCTTGCTCCCGGCGAACGCGGGGCTCGTGAGCACGTCTGCTAGATGATGCCGGACCTGATCCGCACGTTCCGGACCCAGCTCTTCCGGCTTCGAGAATGGACCAATTGCAGGCATTCCTCCTCAAATCAAGCGTCTGAGTGGAATGTATCACAGCAAACGGTACGGCAAACATCCACGGATGCCCTGTGTAATCCCATGAAAATAAACAGAGTCGCTGCTGGTACGCAAACAAACAGTTCCGAACATTGCGGCACAGTACGACGGAGTGTTGCTATCACATCCAGACGGTTCTACCCCGGTCGATGATAGAGACGAGGACAAGCTCGCATGCCGGGTAAAACTTCATCAGCAGGGAAACGTCTAACGGCCTCCTCCCCCGACCGACGTTCCCTCTCTGTTTCAGTGATCAGGATGGATAGCCTGATCCTTCCGGGGCGCAACCACGTCCCCGGCTGAGAGCAGTGACTGAGAGGGAACATCTTTTTTGCCAAACTCCTTCGTGGGTCAGAGGAACCGTATCACTTTGTTCTTTTTCCCGATTGTGCCGATGATTCGATGATTAGAGAGGAGTCTGGTTGGACACTTTAAGCCCAGTGCAGCGGCCATACACAGCAGCCAGTCGCCTGGGCGACTGGATCGAGGGTCGCGTCCCATCCGTTCCCGGTAGATCACGCTTCCTGGGCCTCCAGCCAATCTTCAATCGACAGGGAGATATCTATGGCTACGAAGCCCTAAGCCGGTCTACCTACAACAACCGCTTTACAGGCGATTCACGCCATGCGACGCATCGCATCGTGACAGATTGGCTGCTGGACGACCTCGACCGGCTCACGGCGGGTAAGCCGGTATTTCTCAATTGCACGCGCGAAGATCTGGCCGGTGATCTGATGGCCCTGCTGCCGGTACGGATCGTGGTTGAAGTGCTCGAAACAGTTCTGGTGGATGAATGGGTAGTCGACGCCTGCCGCCGGCTAAAAGCCTTTGGCCACAACATCGCGCTCGACGACTTCCAGCTCGCTGTCGACGACAGCGGCCTCCTTGCATTAGCTGACTACGTCAAAATCGACTTTCAGCTCTGCGAAAAAGATCAGAGAAAGGAAATGGTGGAATATCTCGCGAAAAAGCCCGTCCGGCTTATCGCTGAAAAGATCGAGACGCGCGAGCAGTTTCGCTCAGCTCTCGAAGAAGGCTTCCATCTGTTCCAGGGATACTACCTGGCCCGCCCCGTTCTGCTGTCCAAAGAAACAATACGCAGTCGCTGGTTCAACCATCTCCGTCTGCGCTGGCATTCACGGAAACGCCGCAACCGTTGGCAATGACGCTTTACGGAAACCGGCTTCCACCAGAATTAAGCGCCGCGAGGCGCCAAATCCATTCTGTTCGTCGATACATCGATCCGTTTCAAAATCATTTGCCTTCCTGATATCCTTGAGGATCGGGATAAGGTTGTTCATATGAAGGCTACCCATCTGATTGACTCACCCGAAAACTCGGCTGCCTTCTACATCTGGTAGAGTACTTTTCCAATCCATTCGTTGAACCATCGCCCCCTGGGTTATGAGTCGTTAATTGATTGAAACTAAAAAACCATCATTAAGAGAGCTATGTCCAAGCAACAATTCCAGACCGAAGTCTCCCAGCTCCTGCAGCTGATCGTTCACTCTCTCTACTCCCATCCGGAGATCTTCCTCCGCGAGCTCATCTCCAACTCCTCCGATGCGCTCGACAAGCTGCGCCACCTCACCCTCACCGAAGACACGTACAAGGCCCTCGTCGGCAATGGCATCGACTCGCCGCGCATCGACCTCGATCTCGACGAAGAGAAGAAGACTCTCACCATCTCTGACACGGGCATCGGCATGAATGAGGAAGACCTCGTCTCACACCTCGGCACCATCGCCCGCTCCGGTACTAAAAACTTCCTCGCACAGCTCTCCGGCGACGCCCGTAAGGACTCGAACCTCATCGGCCAGTTCGGCGTCGGCTTCTACTCCGTCTTCATGGTCGCCGACAAGGTTGAGGTCATCTCGCGCAAGGCCGGCGAAGACAAGACATATAAGTGGACCAGCGACGGCAAAACCGGCTTCGACATCGAAAAGCTCTCTGACGCCGATGCCCGCAAGAGCGCCGGAACCACCGTCCTCATCCACTTCAATGACGATGGCACACAATATGCCAACAGCTGGCGCCTGCAGGAGATCGTCAAGAAGTACTCCAATCACATCGCCTTCCCCATCTTCCTCACCTACGACAAGAGCGAATGGAATGCTGAGAAGAAGGAGTCCATCAAGACTCGCGTTACCGAGCAGATCAACACCGCCAGCGCGATGTGGCAGCGCCCGAAGTCCGAGCTCAAGGACGAGGACTACAAGGAGTTCTACAAATCACTTACCGGCGACTGGGAAGACCCACTCTTCTGGTTCCACACCCGCGCCGAAGGCACACTCGAATACACCACCCTCTTCTACATTCCCACCAAGGCTCCGCTCGATCTCTACCAGGCCGACTACAAGGGCGGCGTCAAGCTCTATGTCAAGCGTGTCTTCATCACCGACGACTCCAAGGAGCTGCTCCCGCAGTACCTCCGCTTCGTCCGTGGCGTCATTGACTCCGAAGACCTCCCGCTTAACGTCTCGCGCGAGATCCTGCAGCAGAACAAGGTGCTCACCAGCATCAAGACCGCCAGCGTCAAAAAGATCCTCGGCGAACTGAAGACCATCGCCACCAACGATCCAGAAAAGTACTCGCAGTTCATCGCCGAGTACAACCGTCCGCTCAAGGAAGGTCTCTACGGCGACTTCGCCAACCGCGAGACGCTGCTCGATCTCGTCCGCTTCAAGTCCACGAAAGTTGAAGGCCTCACCTCGTTTGCCGAGGCCAAGGAGCGCATGCAGTCCGAGCAGAAGGCTCTCTACTACATCACCGGCGGCTCCGAGTCCATGCTTCGCAACTCGCCCTTGCTTGAGATCTACAAGAAGAAGGGCATCGAAGTCCTCATTCTCGACGACGACATCGACGAGATCGTCTTCTCGTCCATCACCAAGTACGGCGACATCGATCTCAAGGCCGTCAACAAGTCCACCACTGGCGACGACCTCAAGGACGAATCCACACCCGAGAAGTCTGAAGAGCTCAAGCCTCTGCTCGAGAAGATCAAGGCCACGATCGGCGAAGCTGTCAAAGAGGTGCGCGCATCATCGCGCCTCGCCGACAGCCCCTCCGTCATCGTCTCGGATGAGGACGAGCCCTCAGCGCGCATGCGCCAGATGATGCAGGCCATGGGCCAGAAGAACCTGCCCGAGCTGCAACCCACGCTCGAGATCAACCCCGATCACGAGATCATCAGAAAGCTGCTCGCCAACCCCAGCAACAGCAAGGTAGAAGACGCCGCGTGGCTCCTCTTCGACCAGGCACTGCTGCTCGAAGGCGTACCGCTGAAAGACCCAGCCACCTTCGTCCAGCGCCTGAACCGAGTGCTGAACCAATCCATCTAAGACGCCAACAACCCGCAAATCAAACGCCTCCCACAAGGGAGGCGTTTGTGCATCGTTGTCCGCATGACGAAGTTGATCAACAGTGCGTTTGAGGTCTCGTCGGAAATACTCGATCGCACTTACCGCGCTTGTGACGATTATCAAAATGGATAGTATAGTTGGATAGTAAGCGCATTCAAGCAGTGCAACCGCTTGAATTGAAAGCGCGGGAGTAGTTCAGTGGCAGAACGTCAGCTTCCCAAGCTGAATGTCGCCGGTTCGATCCCGGTCTCCCGCTCCAGAAATAACAACCGCGCTCAAACCACATTCAGAAGAAGCAGTATGATCACGATGAGCAAGATGAGACCGATGCCTCCGGTCGGGTAATATCCCCAATTACGGCTGTACGGCCATGATGGAAATGCGCCAATCAGCATCAGCAGCAAGATCACAATCAGTACATCGATCAACATCGCTTCCCTCCTGAAAACCTTACAGTTGTCCTCATCGGGAGATGCCTGTTGGGCCGCGGAAAGATGTCCCCAGCAAGGCAGTAAATAGTCAATCGCAAGGTTCCGATTTCCCATCCGGGCCAACAACAAGTTGCCGAAAGCGACGCCGGCTCTGCTCATTTCGCTTCTGCAAGAGCGCGGGCGCGGATAAATATCTTCAAGAACATCGCCTTCGTCAACTTTCCTGTATTCGTGTTTTGCAGCGACGGATGATAGCTCGCCAGCAGCCAGCGATTGTCCGCCAACTTGTATTCCGCGGCGTGCCCAAACTGAAGACCTCCGCGCTTTTCAATCTGCCGCGTGCGGATCAGGTGCGCCACGTATCCATCGAAGGCAATCTTCCCCAGGCAAACGACAACGCGGAGCCGCGTCAGCGCGGCAATTTCCTCATCCAGATAGGACGAGCACTGCACCAGCTCTTCCGGCAGAGGCTTGTTGTCCGGAGGAGCGCAGCGGACCACACTCGTGATTTGCGCGTCGTAGAGCTTCATGCCATCATCGCGCGACGTAGCGCGCGGCTGTGAAGCAAATCCCGCCTCATACAGTACTGGATAAAGAAAATCGCCCGAGCCGTCGCCGGTAAAAGGACGCCCCGTGCGGTTCGATCCATGTGCTCCCGGCGCAAGGCCCAGAAGCAAAATCCGCGCCAGCGGATCGCCAAACGAGGGCACGGGTCGCCCCCAATACTCCCAGTCCATATAAGCGCGACGCTTCTTTACCGCAACCTCAGCACAGTAAATTCTCAGGCGCGCACAGCGATTGCAATCGATGATGCGTGCGTTGAGCGCGGCCAGCGCATCTTTGGCAGAGAGTTGTTTTCGGGGCACACCAAGATTCTACTTCCAGCTCTCATCACGTAGAATGGGGGCGCTTGTTTCCCTGGATTATGGCGAAGCAGCGTTTCCTATTTCGCAATTCGCATGAGGTCTCTATCTATGTCTGTTCGTTACGAACGCTATTTGCTGGCCATGGCTGCAGCGGCGCTGCTTCCCTTTGCTGGCTGCAACAAGCCTGCTCCTACACCGCAGCCGGAAAACGCAGCCCAGCCCGCCGCAGCTGTCACGCAAATTGGCGGAGAAGATATCGTCCATCTGCAACGCAAGGCTACATCCAATGGGGCCAAGCCTGAATTTCTCTCTGCCACAATCTTCCCCGGCCGCGGCATGAATCTCTTTCAGATCACGGCTAACATCCCCGGCAAAGGTGAAGTGAAGGTCCTCGCATCGCCATCAATCGAGGACGCAGCCGCAAAACTCAACGGCGGACCGCAGGACCAAAACGGAAACGCGAGTTTTTCTTTCGGCGGCGCATTTCTCGTGCCCTATCCCAACCGGATTCGCGGCAAGCTTTCCGACGATGGCAAAACCATCACGACGGAATGGAATGGCAAGCCCCTCACGCTGCCCGCAAATTTTGCCGGTAAAAAACCAGGGGCAGAAAAGCACGCCATACACGGCCTTATTCTGACGAGCAAAGCAGAAGATGTAAAAACTGAAACCACTGCAGACGGCCAAACTGTGACTGGCGTCATTCACGCAGGCAACTTCGGCGGCTACTGGCTCTCGCAGACCGATCTGAACTTCAGCATCGCGCTCAGTGGCGACGGTGTTGAAGCAACCATCACGGCAAAGAATGTCGGCAACGAGCCCGAACCGATGTCCATCGGCTGGCATCCTTATTTCGCTATTCCCAGCGGCGACCGCGAGCACGCTCTGCTTCACGTTCCCGCAGCGCAGCTAGCGGAAGTCAATAACTATGACGACGTTTTTCCCACGGGCAAACTCATTCCAGTCAAGGGCACAAAGTATGACTTCAACGCGCCTGGCGGTGTGCCGCTTCGGGACAGTTTCCTCGACGATAATTTCTCGCAACTCAAGCGCACCGATGGCGCGGTCGTGGTCGATATCACTGATCCCAGTGCAAACTACGGCATACATGTCGAAGGCGAATCGCCACTTATCAAAACTGTGCAGACCTACGCTCCGCCCGATAAGACCTTCGTCGCTGTCGAAGAGCAGTTCAACTTCGGCGACCCCTGGGGCAAAGAATGGCACGGCATGGACACAGGCATGGTCACGCTAAAACCAGGTCAGTCCGTCACCTGGAAGTGCAAGCTGGCACTCTTCACACCACCTCCGGCAAAGTAACGTTTGAATCGTCTTACGAGGCGGGCGCAAAGCGTCCGCCTTGATTCACAGCTTCTGCAACATCCGGCTGCAGAAGCCAGATCAACGCCGTTCAAAAATTTTTGCGCGACTCAGTCCTAAAAATCGCGTCTTAAACTATATGGCAACACTTGCGCGTGTGCGCTGTCTCTGCTGCGGTTTCAAAACTCTCGATCTTCCTGATTCGCTCGGCCTCTGCCCGGTCTGCTGGTGGCAGGATGACGGACAGGACGACAGTGATGCGGATGTCATCCGGGGAACGGTCAACGGCGAGTTAAGCCTCACCGAAGCCCGCAACAATTATCAACTCTACGGTGCCGCGCATTCCCGCTTTATCAGCCACGTGCGCAAACCGCTGCAAGCCGAGACATAAAGCGTCCGCTAGACCTTCAGCTCACTGGCAGAGCCATGATCGTAATGTCCTCTGCTACAACATAGCCACCGATCCCATAAGAGGGTGAAAGCAATAGCTTCCACCTGCCTTCACTCTCTTCAAAATGCATATCAAATAAAATATTTTGACTGCTAAAGTCCTCAAGTTCTAGATCGGATACGTTATTCAAAATGAATTTGAGGTCAGGGCGATTTTTATAGTTTGGATTTTCTGCCAACCGCACAACAAGATGCGACTGCCCTTTTCGGGCTAAATGGATTTCAAGCAACTCAGCATCATGAAAACTAGGCCAACATCCAAAGTGTTGCTCCAACGTGTCTACGCTGCTTGGGGTGGCCTCAGCTATTACTTTCTTGTCCATGCTTCTCCCTCTTTGCGCTTGATCCCTTATCTACCATAAGTGCAGAGGCGATCCATCAGGATCGCGCTTGAAAGGCGCACCACAACCGCATGCACAACCCTGGCGCCCGAAGGGCGCGTGTCGCCGGGCGCGTAGCCCCGTTTGATCTTCTTTGGAAAGCCACATACCATAAGAAGAGACCGTTCTATGTTGCATCACAGGGCTGCATCACAGGTGCCACAGACCCCCTTGAAAACTGCCCTTTTCTGCACTTGAGCGACGACATTTGGAAGGCATTACGTTGAGTTCAGCAGACACATTAGAAACAACTCCGAATCCCGAGGCCAGTACCGCTTCCGCGCAACCGGAGCATGGCCACGACCACGACCATCATCATGATCACGAGCATGGCCACGAACCTCATCAGCACGGTCCCAGCCTGAATCCCGAATGCACTCGCGAAGTGGAAATTGAAATTCCTGCCGATGAAGTAACGCGCGCATTCCGCACGGTGACGAAGCGTTATCAGAAACAGGCCCGCATTCCTGGATTCCGCGCCGGGAAAGTACCCGAATCGCTCATCCGCACGCGCTTTCATGACGGCATCCGTCAGGATGTCGTCGAGTCGGTGCTGCCCACGCATTTCCGCGAAGCAATTGATAAGGCCGAGCTGAAGCCGATCTCACAGCCCCAGGTCACCGACCTTCAGCTGGAAGATGGACAGCCGCTCAAGTTCAAGGCCGTCTTCGAAATATTGCCCGCCTTCTCGGTCGACGGATATCAGGACGTGAAAGTCCCGAAGCCTGACACCGACCTCACCGACGCTGAAGTAGACGCCGAGCTCGAGCGCATCCGCGATTCCCGTTCCACCATGGAGCCGGTCACGGAAGATCGTCCTCTCGCCGACGGCGACTGGGCGCAAATCACCTTCCGCGGAGAATTCAAGGGTGAAGGCGAAACAGCCGAAGCCGAGCAGCAGCCCGTTACCGGTGACGATGTCATGATCGAAGTTGGCGGCCAGAACACGCTGCCTGCCTTCAATGAAGCGTTGCGCGGATCGAAGCCCGGCCAGCAGCTCAAATTCGAAGTCAGCTATCCGGAAGATTTCGGCGAGCGCCGTCTCGCCGGCAAAACCATCTCCTACGATGTCGAAGTCAAGGCCATCAAGAAGAAGATTCAGCCTGAGCTGACCGACGAATTCGCCAAAGAGCTCGGCGAATACGAAGGCATCGAAGACTTCAAGCAAAAGTTGAAGGATCACCTTGCAAGCGACAAGAAACGCAAGCTTGAAGGCGAGACGCGGGACAAAATTGTCGAGGCATTGATCGCAAAGTATCAATTCCCCGTTCCTGAGTCGCTCGTGCAGCAGCAGGTGGATGCCCGCCTCGATCGCGGTCTGCGCGCCTTGGCGCAGCAGGGCATGCGTACGGAAGACATGCGCAAGCTCGACTTCAACCGTCTGCGCGAGGCGCAGCATGATTCGGCCGTCAATGAAGTGAAGGGTTCTCTGTTGCTTGATCGCATTGCGGACGAGGAAAAAATTGAGGTTACGGACGCAGAAGTAGATCGCGAGCTGGAAATTCTCTCGCTGCAGTCGCGCGAGCCACTCGACACTTTGCGTCATCGTTTGACGGAGGACGGCAGTCTCGCTAGAATCCGTGAACAACTTCGCAGAGAAAAAACAGGCAGCCTGCTTTACGAAAAGCTTGCCTCATAAACGTTTACGTTCTGGCCGGTGAATCGCGAGAAACGCACCGGCCCCACCTCCGCACTATCCTTAAAACGGAGATCCTAAGCGGCTCCGGGGAGTGAGAGCAGTATGGCACTGGTCCCAATGGTCATTGAGCAGACGAATCGTGGCGAACGCGCCTACGACATCTATTCCCGTCTGCTTCGCGACAACATCATCTTTCTAGGAACGCCGATTGACGACATGATCGCCAATCTTGTCATCGCTCAAATGCTTTTTCTCTCCGCCGAAGATCCGGAGAAGGATATCCAGTTGTACATTAACTCCCCCGGCGGTTCGATTACCGCTGGACTGGCCATCTATGACACAATGCAATACATAAGGAACGATGTGGTGACTTACTGCATCGGCCAGGCGGCCAGCATGGGAGCATTCCTACTCATGTCGGGAACAAAGGGCAAACGTTTCGCCCTGCCGAACTCGCGCATTCTGATCCACCAGCCCTCCATGGGTGGACTTTCCGGTCAAGCGACCGATATTGATATCCATGCGCGCGAAATTCTGCGCATCCGTGAAATTACCAATACCCTGATGTCCAAGCACACAGGGCAAACGCTGGAACGCATTGAACGCGACGTAGAGCGCGACTTTATCATGAACGCCGCACAGGCCAGGGAATACGGCATTGTCGACGAAGTCTCCGGGCAGGCTCCGGATTCAAAACTCAACGTCGCGGCGGACTAACGAGTTGTTTGGAGCAGCACAACGATGAAAACGCGCACGGGATCCGACGACGCTCTTCGCTGCTCGTTCTGCCATAAATCGCAGGACGCAGTCGCTAAACTGATTTCTTCGCCCAGCGATTACCCGCGCGCGTACATCTGCGACGAGTGCGTCGCCGTCTGCAACTCCATCCTCGAAGACGACCGCAGCGAAGCCCAGGCCGGCGCCGCGCCCGCGCATCTTCCCAAGCCGCTTGAAGTCCGCGCCTTCCTCGACGAATATGTCATCGGGCAGGACCAGACCAAGAAGAAGCTCGCCGTCGCCGTCTACAACCATTACAAGCGCATCCAGATGAACCGGACGCGCGGCAACGACGTAGAGCTCGCAAAATCGAACATCCTGCTCGTCGGCCCCACGGGCAGCGGCAAAACCCTGCTCGCTCACACCCTCGCCAAAATGCTCGACGTTCCCTTCGCCATCGTGGACGCTACCACCCTGACGGAAGCCGGATATGTCGGCGAAGATGTCGAGAACATCATCCTCAAGCTGCTTCAGGCCGCGGATGGCGACGTAGCCCGCGCCCAGACCGGCATCATCTACATCGACGAAATCGACAAGATCGGACGCAAGGACGAGAACCCCTCCATCACCCGCGATGTATCCGGTGAAGGCGTGCAGCAGGCGCTGCTCAAGATTCTCGAAGGCACCGTTGCAAACGTGCCGCCGCAGGGTGGCCGCAAACATCCGCACCAGGAATTCACGCCCGTTGACACTACCAATATTCTTTTCATCTGCGGCGGGGCATTTGTCGGGTTGGAGCGCGTCGTCGGGCGCCGCGTCGGGAAGAAGGCTCTTGGCTTCAAGACGCTTACGGAGAAGGAGAAGGATCAGGCTGAGCAGGCTGGGTCCGTTCGCGCGCAGCGCGATGCCGAGCTTCTCCGCCAGGCTGAGCCACAGGATCTGATCAAATTCGGTCTCATCCCCGAATTTGTCGGACGCCTCCCGGTCATCGGCATTCTCGATGAGCTCGATGAAGTCGCGCTGGTCGAGATTCTCACCAAGCCGCGCAACGCGATCCTCAAGCAGTACCAGAAACTCTTTGAATATGAAGGCGTTCGACTGCTTTTCACAGAAGAAGCATCGAAGTCCATTGCACAGGAAGCGCTGCACCGTAAAGTCGGCGCGCGCGGTCTGCGCATGATTCTCGAGGAACTGATGCTTGATTTGATGTATCACCTTCCCAGCAACAAGAAAGTCAAAGAATTGGAGATCACCGCTGAAATGGTCAAGAAACGCGATCTCTCCATCACCATGCTCGAAAAGGCAGGCTGAATTCTTAGCAGACAGAAAGGCCCCGCACTTCTCTTCAACACGCTGGCATCGCGCCCGCTGCAATGGAAAAGTGCGGGGTTTCTCTTTTCTTACGCGTTACCAAAAGCGCACCCGTTTTGTTCCCTCTTGAGTCGAGATGAGTTACAGTTCATCTAACAGGGATAGAACTCCAACTGTGCACGCGACAGAGCGAAAGGGATGATGTGACCCAATCCAAAGAAGTAAAAGAGAAAAACGATCTTCGCAAACTCCCGATGATGCCCATTCGGGATATGGTGATCTTCCCCTACATGATGACCCCGTTTGTTGTGGGTCGCGAATCCAGCGTGCGCGCTCTGGAAGAAGCGCTGAACGGCGATCGCAAAATCTTTCTCGCCACGCAGCATGACGCTCGCATCGATGAGCCGAAAGCCGACGACATCTTCACCGTCGGCACCGTTGGCAATATCGTGCAGAGCGTCAAGATGCCCGATGGCAACATCAAGGTACTCGTCGAAGGATTGGAGCGCGCCAAGGCTGTCGAGCTCAATGACTCCGACGGCTTCTTCGTCGCCACCGTGCGCACCTTCAAGTCCGATCTTGAAATCACCTCGCAGATCGAGCAGCTCACGCAGCGCGTCACTTCCCTCTTCGAGCAGTACGTCAAGCTGCAGCAGTCTCTCAACTACGAGACGATGATCGCCGCCGTTCGCACCGACGAGCCGAGCAAACTCGCCGACACCATCGCCGCGAATCTCCAGCTGGAAATTCCGGAGAAGCAGGAGCTGCTCGACATCTTCGATCCAGCCGAGCGCCTGCTTCGTGTTGCCGATGTGCTCGACGTTGAAATCGAAAAGCTCAACATGGATCGCAGCATCCAGTCGCGCGTCAAGCGGCAGATGGAGCGCGCGCAAAAAGAGTACTACCTCAACGAAAAGATCAAGGCCATCCAGAAGGAACTGGGCCGCGGCGAAAAAAGCGAGTACGACGATCTGAAGAAGAAGATCGAAACCGCGGGCATGCCCAAGGACGTGCAGGAGAAGGCGATTCAGGAGCTGAAGAAGCTCGAAGCCATGCCTCCCATGTCCGCCGAGTCGACTGTCTCGCGCAATTACCTCGACTGGCTCCTCGCCGTGCCATGGAAGAAGAAATCCAAGGAAACGCGCTCCATCGACCGCGCCGAAAAAGTTCTCAATGAAGACCACTACGGTCTCGAAAAAATCAAGGACCGCATCCTCGAATTTCTTGCGGTGCGCCAACTCGTAAAAAATCCGAAAGGCTCGATCCTCTGCTTCGTCGGACCTCCGGGCGTCGGCAAAACTTCGCTCGGCATGTCGATCGCGAAAGCCACCGGCCGCAAGTTCGTCCGCATGTCGTTAGGCGGCGTGCGCGATGAGGCGGAAATCCGTGGCCATCGCCGCACCTACATCGGAGCCCTGCCCGGCCAGATCATCCAGTCCATGAAGAAAGCCGGAACCAAGAACCCGGTCTTCATGCTCGATGAAGTCGACAAGATGGCCTCTGACTTCCGCGGCGACCCGTCTTCGGCTTTGCTCGAAGTCCTCGACCCCGAGCAGAACACCACCTTCCAGGATCACTACCTCGACGTCGAATACGACCTCTCCGAAGTCCTCTTCGTCGCCACAGCCAATGTCCTGCACACCATTCCCGCGCCGCTCCAGGACCGCATGGAAATCCTGCGCCTGCACGGCTACACGGAAACGGAAAAGCTCGAAATCGCCAAGCAGTATCTGGTCAAAAAGCAGCGCGACAACACTGGCCTCACCGAGAAAAACATCGTCTTCAGCGACGACGCTCTGGTCGAAATCATTCGCGGTTACACCCGCGAAGCGGGCGTCCGCAACCTTGAGCGCGAAATCGGCAACGTCTGCCGCAAGGTCGTGCGCCGCGTCGTCAAAAACGGCCTCAAGCATAAAGAAGAGATCACCGCCGCGAACGTCGCCGATTTCCTCGGCGTAGCCAAGTTCCGCGACTCGCAGGTCCACGAAAAGAGTGAAGTCGGCCTCGTTACCGGCCTCGCATGGACTGAAGTCGGCGGCAGCATTCTTCCCGCCGAGGTTCAGGTCCTCGACGGCAAGGGCAAGCTCACCCTCACCGGTCAGCTCGGCGACGTAATGCAGGAATCAGCGCAAGCGGCGCTTTCCTACATCCGCAGCCGCGCCGCCCACCTGGGTCTGCCACGCGACTTCTACCGGAACATCGACATTCACGTCCACGTCCCCGAGGGCGCCATCCCCAAGGACGGCCCATCGGCAGGCATCACATTAGCCACAGCACTCGCCAGCGCACTGGCCAAGATCCCCGTCCGCCGCGACATCGCCATGACGGGAGAAATCACCCTGCGCGGTAAAGTACTGCCCATCGGCGGTCTCAAAGAAAAGCTCCTCGCAGCTCATCGCGCCGGAATCTTCGAGGCCATCCTTCCCCGAGACAACGAGAAGGATCTGGCCGACCTGCCGGAGAACCTGAAAAGCGCCATGAAGCTCAACTTCGTCGACTCCATGGACGAAGTGCTTCAACTGGCTCTAGAAGGCCCGTTGCCCGAGCTAAAGGAAGAAGCTCCAGCAGCCTTGGCGAATGTCCCGCCGCCCTCCGTCACACCCGAACAGCGCCCGCATCAGTAACAACCCACGCAACGCTACATAAGCCGTCATCCTGACTGAATCAGGATGACGGCCTGTCCGCAATTGGACACTTAAATTCGCTTCCGAACACACATTCCTGAACCTACGGCAGGCTTTCCTTCATAAATCTTGCAAATAAACAGCTTACCTCGCCCAAACTTTGGTCTGCGAGATGCTCCTATCTTTCCGACGAGGTACGTTCCATGCATTCCCTCCTGCAGGATTTCCGTTTTTCCTTGCGGCAACTGCGCAAGTCTCCCGGCTTCACGCTGACGGCCATCCTGACGCTTGCCTTGGGCGTCGGCGCAAACGTCGTCGTCTTCAGCGTGCTCAACGGACTCGTCCTGCGCCCGCTGAACGTTCCGCAGCCGCGCAGCCTCTACAACGTCTCGCGCAAGCCTTATGGCTGGGACACGCAGTCCTACCCCGATTACCTCGACTACCGTGACCGAAATAAAACCTTCAGCGGTATGGCCGCCTACAGTCTGGGGAACGCCGGTCTTACCATTCCCGGTCCGGATGGAAAAAATTCGGGTGTCACGCAAAACTGGGGCTACGAGGTTTCCGGCAATTATTTTGACATGCTCGGCATCCAGCCCGAGTTGGGCCGCTTCTTCCACTCCAACGATGAACACGGCCCAAACTCCGCCCCCTATGTCGTCGTCAGCCATGATTTCTGGCACGACCACCTCAATGGCGACCCGCATGCCCTTGGCACCGTCATCAATCTCAATAAGCATCCGTTTACCCTCATCGGCGTCGCGCCAAAAGACTTCCACGGCACGGAGCTCTTTTATTGGCCCGACATCTGGGTCCCCATGGTCAATGAGCAGCAGCTGGAGGGCGAGGATTACCTCCATCAGCGCGCCAATCATGAGATTTTTCTGCTGGGCCGCCTGAAGGCCGGAGTCAACCCCCAGCAAGCGTCTGAAGACCTGAACACCGTCGCCGGTCAGCTGGCCAAAACCTATCCCGACGATGATGGTTTGGACGCACGGCTGGTGAAGCCGGGTCTTATGGGCGACAGTCTCGGCGGTCCCATGCGCGCCTTTCTGCTGGGCATCATGCTCATGGCTCTGCTGGTGCTGCTGGCGGCGTGCGCCAACCTCGCCAGCATCTTCGCCGCGCGCGCTGCAGACCGCAGCCGCGAGTTGGCCATCCGTATGGCGATCGGCTCCACCCGTTGGCATTTGGTGCGGCAGCTTCTGGCTGAGTCCATCATCGTAGCGCTCCTGGGTGGCGCTATCGGAACCGTCCTGGCGGCCTCTCTGCTGCAAGCCCTCAGCCGCTGGCAGCCCATCGTGCAGGTACCACTGCACGTGGTTGTCGCACCCGATGCGGGCGTTTACATCGTGGCCCTGCTCCTGTCCCTGATCAGCGGCATATTCTTTGGAGTTCTGCCGGCACGGCAAATTTGGACCATCGAAGCGGCGCAGGCCATGAAGACCGGCCCGATGACCGTGACCGCATTCCACCGCCTCACCCTGAGAGACGTGCTTCTTGCCGTACAGATTGCGATCTGCACACTGCTCGTTACCTCGTCTCTCGTGGCTCTGCGCGGCATGATGCGTTCGCTCCACGCCAGCTTCGGCTTCCATCCGCAGGGAGTCACCTTGGTTGACACCGACATGGAACTTGCCGGCTACAGCGATCAGCAGGCACTCCCCGTTCAAAAACGCATGCTCCAAGAAGCCGCGCAGATCCCAGGTGTTCTCTCCGTAGGCACCATCAATCACCTGCCTCTGGGCGTCGTTCACAGCGACCGCTCCGTCTACCGTAAAGAAACGACCGACTACCGTAGCTCCAACAGCATTCTCGACGCCATCGACAGCAAAATTTCCCCCGGCTATCTGCGCGCTGCCGGAACCCGTCTCCTCGCCGGGCGTGACTTCACCTGGCACGACGATGAAAAAGCACCGCATGTCGCCATCGTCAACGCAACCTTCGCCCACATCATGTTCGGAAACAGCTCGCCCATCGGACAGTCCTTCCAGCTGAAAGATAAGGATTCCACTGAACGCGAGCTCTATGAAATCGTCGGCGTCGTCGAAGACGGCAAGTACCGCTTCCTGACCGAGGAGCAACAGCCGGCCATGTTCTTCCCGCTGGCTCAAAACAACACGACAGCCACATTCCTGGTTGTACGCTCGCAGTTATTGCGGACAGACGTAGCGTCCACGCTTCAGTACCAAATCACCGGGCTCGACCCCAGTCTGCCCTTCACCATCCATTCATGGTCTGACTCGCTCGAATTCGCTCTCTTCCCGTCTCGCGTAGCTTCCGCAGCCCTCGGCGTCATGGGTCTGCTTGCCGCCATGCTCGCCGTCACCGGAATCTTCGGCATGGCCTCTTACAGCGTCAGCAAACGTATGAAGGAGCTGGGCATCCGCGTAGCTCTTGGCGCTCAGCCCATGAAGGTGATGCAGGCGGCGCTCGCCCGTCCTGTTTTCCTGCTTCTGGGCGGATCGATCGCCGGGCTCATTCTTGGCATTCTGGCAAGCGGCATACTCGCGCACATCGTCTTCGAGGCCACACCACGCGATCCGCTGGTACTAGCTGGAGTCGTCCTCACCATGATTCTGCTGGGAACCGTCGCAACCGCCGTCCCAGCGCGCCGGGCACAGTCCGTCGATCCCGCGCGTCTGCTCCGCGAGGAGTAGCCGTGGAACGCGCATTAGCATGTCAAGAGGGCGAGCTTGAAGTATGCTGCTTAATCGCTTGATGTGATTAGAGATATAGCTTCGAAAATTTGGCATAGTATTTACGGAAATTCGCTATAATAGAACTAGTAAGAACAAAAAAAGCCCACAGGCGCGAACTGTGGGCTTTTTGTTTGTCTAAATGATTTGAAATCTTAATTTTGCGCTTAACGCTCGTTCTTTCAATACTTTGCAAAAATTGCGCTTTGTTTTGAAAGACTTGCGCACCCTAGGGGAGGAGGGGCATCCCCATCCACGGGATGTGCCAAAAACCGAAGCAATCTTATGGTTGGCTGATCTTGTGCGCCGTCTCCACGCCATAGATAGGCAAGTTGGAATCATCCAGCAAACCGATCTGCTTTAAGACCGACGCCTGGTCCCAGTAGATATGCTCATGCGCAAGCTTTCCGTCACGAAAGCGCACAATGGCAACCAGCGGAATCTCTACCCGCCGGTTCGTCGGAGGAACACCGGGCAGCATCCAGGGCATCTCCTGCGTATGTGTGAACGAGAAGATCATCTCGTCCACCAGCTGGTCTTCGCCAACTGTGCGCGAGATCGGAGTCAGCGCGGTATCGGGAGGCATGGAAGGAATAAAGTCGCGCCCGTAAAACTCGCGCAACGCAGCTTTGCCGGATCCACCCGTCATCACCGGAATATGGTTCACATACGCATCTTCGACCATGGTCGCGAGCGTCGCCTCCACATCGCGTGTGACGAATTCATCCCGGGTGTGCTCTTCCCACAAACTACTTAAATCGGCCATGCCGAGATTCTATCCGCGATCTCAGGCAAGACAGGAATCTCAGCTCAACTCGTTACGATCTCGGAAAAATCAGCAATCGAAGAGAACCCACCAAGAACCCGCGCAATCAAAGCCAATCGATTCTGCCGCACAGCAGAATCGTCCACCATCACCATCACCTTGTCGAAGAAGAGATCGACATGCGGACGCAGCGTAGCAATCTGCTCCAGAGCTTCCTGGTATTTGTGCTCGGTTCGCAGTTTTTCGACGAGAGGAGCCAGCTCGCCAGAATGCTGGTACAGAGCAAGCTCCGCAGGATCGGTGAGCAGCACGTCGGACACAGCTTCGTCCGTCGCTATGCCCTTTTCCGATGCCTGCCGCCCGATATTCTTCATCCGCTTGAAAGCAGCAGAGATCGCGGCAAAGTCTTCTGAGCCACGAACCGCGGTCAATGCCTCTGCGCGGGCAATCGTGTCGCGAACATCATCGAAACCAGCAGCAAGCACAGCATTCACCACGTCATAGCTGAAGCCGCGCACATCGCGCAGATAGAACTCAACCCGCTCACGGAAGAAAGCAGTGAGCGAATCTGACGAAGCGCCTGCAGCCTTTAACAGATCAGAGAACGTCAGCGGTAGTTCTGACTCAGCCAGAATCTTGACCACACCATTCGCAGCGCGCCGCAACGCAAACGGGTCTTTCGATCCAGTAGGCTCAAGCCCGATGGCAAACATCGCCGCAATCGTCTGGAAACGGTCAGCAAGCCCAAGAATCTGCCCTTCGACTGTTGCCGGAATTGCGTCGTCCGTCGAAGCAGGCGTGTATTGCGAATAGATGGCCTGCGCCGCGATCTCGCCCAGCCCCTGCGCACGAGCATAGAGGCCGCCGACAATGCCCTGCAGCTCAGTGAACTCCTTCACCAGCTCCGCAGTCAGATCGGTCTTGGCCAGCTTCGTAGCCCTCAGCAGCGAAAACTCTTCTACCTCGACGCCATGCTGCTTCACCATCGAGGCCAGCTGCTCGACAATCTGGAGGTTCGCCTCT